>Ga0315290_10000501_pt1 | contig 25607 bp, 22 predicted proteins | sample YL17G12_0_MG_FD_203627 | JGI IMG/M metagenome (GOLD analysis project Ga0315290, IMG submission 203627) | Sediment microbial communities from Yellowstone Lake, YNP, Wyoming, USA - YL17G12_0 | ecosystem: Environmental > Aquatic > Freshwater > Lake > Sediment | place: USA: Wyoming | collected... | reverse complement strand
CAGCTGTCCATCCACGACGCGGCCCGCGCCTATCGCGACGAGGGCACGCCGCTCGTCGTGCTCGGGGGGCGCGACTACGGCGCCGGCAGCAGCCGCGACTGGGCGGCTAAAGGCACCGCGTTGCTGGGCGTGCGGGCGGTCCTGGCCGAGTCGTTCGAACGCATCCACCGTGCGAACCTGGTCAGCATGGGTGTGGTGCCGCTGCGTTTTGCGGCGCGGGAAGGCTGGCGCGCGCTGGGCCTCACGGGCGCCGAGATGTTTTCGCTGCAGGGCCTGCGCGCGGCGGTATTCGACGGCGCGCCGGTGACCGTGGTGGCCGAGAGCGACGCGGCGACGCTGCGCTTCGCGGTCACGGCCGACATACAGACGGCCGCCGAACGCGGCATCCTGAAGGACGGCGGACTGCTGCCGTCCGTGCTGAAACACTTCGGCGCGCGAACGCGCGGACATTCCGCATGAAACTCGATCTTCTCTTGCGCAACGGCCTGCTCGTGCTGCCGGACTTCGGCACGGTTCCCGGCGCGGTCGGCATCAAGGACGGTCGCATCGTCGCGATCCTCTCGCCGGAGGCGACGCTGCCGGCGGCGGAAGTGATCGACTGCACGGGCCGCTGGATCATGCCGGGCATCATCGATCCCCACGTGCACTTCGGCTTCGGCTCGCCGGAGACCGACTTCCTGACGGAATCGCGATCGGCGGCTTTGGGCGGCGTCACGTCGGTGCTCTCCTTCTACCGGACCGCCGATTTCCGCTCCGCGTTCGACGGCTATCGCGCGCGGGCCGAGGCGCAGAGCTGCATCGACTTCGGCCTGCACTTCGGCATCACCAGCCACCTGCACGTGGAAACGCTGGCGGAATGCTCGCGGCGCTTCGGCGTCTCGTCGTACAAGCTGTACCTGATGTACAAGGGCGCCGCCGGACTGGCCCACGGCTTCACCGAGATCGACGACGCGCTGCTCTACGCCGCGGCCCGCGCGACCGCCGCGATCGACGGCGCGGTGCTGGGCGTGCACTGCGAGAATGTCGAAGTCATCCCGTATCTGCGCGAGCCGTTGCGCGCGGCGGGCCGCGACGACCTCGCCGCATGGAACGAGCAGAGCCCGGATTTTCTCGAAGCGGAGAACGTCCATCGCGCCTGCTACTTCGGCGGCAAGGTCGGCTGCCCGATCAACATCGTGCATCTGTCGAGCCGCGAAGCGCTGGACGAGGCCCGCCGGCACCGCCGTGTCAACGCTGCGCCGGTCTACGTCGAGACGTGTCCGCACTACCTCTTCCTCGACGATGCCGCGCCGGCCGGCGTGCTGGCGAAGGTCAATCCGCCGGTGCGCAGCCGTGCCGACGTCGACGCGATGTGGGAGGGCGTGGCCGACGGCTCGGTGAACACCATCGGCACCGATCACGTGCCACGCAAGCGCAGCACCAAGGACGGCAAGGGCATCTGGGCGTCGAGCAATGGATTTCCCGGAGTCGCCACGCTGCTGCCGATCATGCTGCACGAGGGGTATCACCGCAGAGGCATCTCCGCCGAGCGCATTGCCGCGGTGCTGTCCCGGAACGCAGCGCGCATCTACAACCTGCCGGGCAAGGGCGCGATCTCGGTCGGCGGCGACGCCGACCTGGTGGTGGTGGACCCGGACCTCGAGCGCATCGTCGATCCGGCGCAGCTCGGGTCGCACGCCGACTATTCGCCGTACGAAGGCATGACGCTCAAGGGCTGGCCGGTGATGACGCTGGTCCGCGGCCGCAAGGTGATGGCCGACGGGAAGATCACCGAGGCCGCGCTGCAGCACCCGGGCGGACGCTACCTCGTGCGGTCCGGAGCATCCAATCGCGAAGGAAAGGCAGCATGAGCCAAGCACGAATCTGGGACAAGTTCCTGACGCCGCGGGACCAGCAGGTCTTTGCGCAATCGGGCTACGGCAAGCGCGGCGGCTTCGGCACGCGTCCTGCATTGTTCATCATCGACGTCCAGTACAACTTCTGCGGCGATCGTCCCGAGGACATCCTCGACGGTCTGAAGCAGTACCGCACGCACTGCGGGCGCGAGGCGTGGGACGCGGTCCGCCACATCGAGCCGCTGCTCGTGCTCGCGCGCGAGAAGAAGCTGCCGGTGTTCTACACGGAGAGCGCGCGCCGGGCCGACCTGCTCGACAGCGGCGTGCAGGTGGGCAAGAGCCATCGCGGCGCGGAGCGCACGGTGCAGGAGGGCACGCACGCCACGCAGACCGTGTCGCCGCTCGCGCCGCGCGAGCAGGACATCCGCATCGGCAAGCGCAAGCCGTCGTGCTTCTTCGGCACCATATTCATGAGCCACCTCAATTATTTCGACGTCGACACGCTGATCCTCACGGGGTGCACGACGTCGGGGTGCCTGCGCGCGACGGCGGTCGACGCCTACTCGTACAATTTCAAGGTGACGATCCCGGAGGAGTGCGCGTTCGACCGCTTCGAGGCGAGCCACGCGATCAACCTGTTCGACCTCAACTGCAAGTACGCGGACGTGGTGCCGGTGCGGGAAGTCGAAGCGTACCTGTCCGGCCTGCCGGTACGCGCGCCGATGGCCGCGCCGGCGGGAGCGTGAGCCTTTGCGGCCTCGCCATCGACGACCTCCCCGTCGCGTTGCGGTTGGTCGGCGCCCGCTTTGCCGAAGCGACGGTCCTGCGCGCGAGCCGCGCGCGCGGCCGCTCCCCAGCCCGGCCCTGCGTGCCTGACCTTCGATCACCGCTTGCTGTCCACATCCTGACCGGCTTCCTGGGCAGCGGCAAGACCACGCTGCTCTCGCGCCTGTTGCGGGACCCGGCGCTCGCCGACACGGCGGTCGTGATCAACGAGCTGGGCGAGGTCGGCCTCGACCACCTGCTCGTCGACCGCGGCAGCGAGGAGGGCGTCGTGCTGCTCGACTCCGGGTGCCTGTGCTGCGCGCTCGGAAACTCGCTGCAGGAGACGCTGGAGAGCCTGCACTACCGCCGACAGCGGGGGGAGCTGCCAGCGTTCGCGCGCGTGGTCGTCGAGACCACCGGCGTCGCCGATCCCGGCCCCATCGCTGCGACGCTCTCGGCCGACAGCGCGATCGCGCGGCACTATCGGCTGGGCAGCATCGTCACTGTCGTCGATGCGGTGCACGGCGGCGAGCAGTTGGAACGCTTCGAGGAGGCGCGGCGGCAGGTGGCGGTGGCGGACCGGTTGGTCGTCAGCAAGGGCGACCTCGCCGATGCCACGGCGATCGCACGGCTCGACGCGAAACTCGCCGCGCGCAATCCGCATGCTGCGCGCCTCGCGGCGGTGGACGGGGTTGTCGCGGCGGATAGCGTGATCGTCGACGCGCCGGACCCGCAGGCGCTGCGGCAATTGGCGTTGGCGGAAGGCGCCGCGGCGCGTGGGGACGGCGGCGCGGTGCATGCCCACGGTGCCGTGGTCGGCGCGGCGGCGGGCGACTCCCATGACCATCTCGACGAGCACGGGATCGCGTCGACGACCCTTCGGCTGGCCGCGCCGCTCGATTGGCCGCGTTATGCGGATTGGGTGCAGTGGATGCAGCGTGCCTTCGGCGGCGGTCTTCTTCGGATGAAAGGCGCCGTGCGGATGGCCGACGGTGACGTCCGCGCACTTCACGCGGTGATGCAGCTGTTCAGCGCCCCGCGCGAGTTGCCGGGGCTGCCGCCCGAACTTGGCAACGGGGTGATCGTCCTGATCACGCAGGATGTCGCGCCGTCTCTCCTGGACGAGGCCCGCCGGCGCCTGTCGAGCGCCTGAATCGCAAGTCCGTTCCGCTCGATCGGTCACAGCCGATCGAGCGGGCTGATGACGCCGCGACCGCCGCGATTCAGCACGTGGGTGTAGAGCATCGTGGTGCTGACATCGGCGTGCCCAAGAAGCTCCTCCACGGTGCGGATGTCGTAGCCCGATTCCAGCAGGTGCGTTGCGAACGAAGCGTGTGCGGCGTCGCCGGCTTGCACAACCCGGCGTCGCGGACGGCCCGCCGCATCGCGCGCTGGAAGGCCTGGTCGGATACGTGATGCCGACGCTCTTCGCCGCCGCGCGGATCGCGTGAGCGCTGCTGCGCCGGAAAGACATATTGCCAACCCCACTCCCGCGCAGCGGTCGGGTACTTGCGCTCCAGCGCGGTTGGCAGCCACACGGTGCCGAGTCCTTCCGCCATGGCGCGCGAATTCGACATCCTTCACCCGCAGGCGCAACGCTTCCATGATGCGCATCCCGGTGCCATACAGGAGTTGGCCGATCAGCAAGTGGGTTCCCTTCAATCGCTCGAGCACGCGCGCGACCTCATCGCGTGTCATAACCACCGGGAGCCGTACCGGTGTCTTCGCCTGCTCGACTCCGTCGAGCCACGGCAACTCGACACCCAGAACGTGCTTGTACATGAACAGCAGCGCGCTCTTGGCCTGGTTCTGCGTGGACGCCGCTACATGTTGCTTCACCGCCAGGTGCGTCAGGAATGACTCGACCTCGGCCGCCGCCATCGATTCGGGGCGCCGCTTGCCATGGAAAAGGATGAAGCGTTCAATCCAGTCGACTTAGGGCCTGCTCGCAAATAACTTGAACGTTTGACTCGCTGGACTTGGGCGCGCTGCGTCGTTGCGAATCGCTTGTGTGGCTCGCCACACGGCACGATCCGCGCCTAGCATCGCATCCCAATCCAGCGGCCAAATGTCCAAGTTATTTCCTCGCAGACCCTTAGGCTTGCTCGGTGCGCAGGCTGTAATGTTTGAGGCGAATGCAGCCGCGGACGCGATCGAGGAGGCGGGGAGTGGGCGAATGATCCATTTCACATCGACCTTTAGGCACCCCTAATGGAGTCTCGGTCGTCGATTCTGCGACGGTCTGGTTGCGCAGTGGATCGGACATTCGGGCGATTGACGCCTTACAATGCGTCGTTTAGGCCCTCCATTTCTTGTTGGGCGTCAATGAACGTACACTGACCTGGGCAGGATCCTTGAGCGAAACTTTTGCCCGCATTGTTTCATTGCTCGATTCGAATGAAGTTCGAATATCGGAACACGGCTATGATGAACTCGCCGATGACGGAATTACGGTCGACGATGTTCTCGCTGGCGTTAAGAATGGAACGGTCGTCGAAGACAACCCTGATTTTCCCAAGGGACCGTGCGTCCTGGTGCTACGATTCGACGACACCAGTCGGCCATTCCATGCGGTGTGGATACCCAAAGGGCATTCAACGCCGGCCGTGCTGATCACCGCCTATCGGCCAGACCCGAATCGATGGAATGAGACTTTCACGGAGCGCCGAAAATGACTCGTCGACCCAAGACTAAGTACATTCACGAAGGTCGTTACGTTGCCGAGGTTGACGTTGAGATCATTGAAGACGATACGTCCTGGTCCCCTTATTTGTCGGTATCTGATGCTCAGCGACTGGATTCAGTTCGGGCCGCCTTGCGCCGCGGAGACCTAGGAGCCGCGGCAGCTATCGCGCGCGTCTACACTCTGCAACCAGTCGCTGCGGCACACTGACGCCCAACCTGGCGTTCAACGCGGACGTCCCGCGGGCAGCGCTTCGCGCCGGCCCGCGGCCCGCCGGTTAGCTGGTACGTTAGGCGTCACGGACAGATGTCGATCTCCATCGCTCCGCTGGATCTCCCGCAGCTCAAGTCATTGGAGGTCGATGTGTCGCATCTCGAGGGTATGCCGGTTGCAAACGGAGCCCTTCCACCCCCGTTTGTTCTCCAGGCGGCCATCGGCGCGCTACAAGATGGCAAACCGGCTATCTGGTTCTCACCCTTCGCATTCATAGAGAATTGCCTGAACCAAGTTATTGGGTCCGGGGGATTCAAGGGTTTCCCGGTCGACCGTCGCGTCGAAATCGGCTACGGTGTCGCGGCGCAACTCAGACGCAACGGTTTTGCTACAAGTGCTGTTCGGGAGCTGCTGAAGGTGGCTTTCTCCGAACCAGGTGTTGTGGAGGTGTACGCTGAAACCGCCGCCGACAACGCACCGTCACGACGAGTTGTCGAGAAGGTTGGGTTTAGGCATCTTGGCCAGCGAGCAACCGAAGGTGACGGGACCGTCGATCAATGGCTCCAGTCAAAGTGAGGCCTGAACCGGCGCTCATCCGGACGTCCCGCAAGCGGGCCGCCGGTCAAGTAGTGCGTTGGGCCTGTGGCAGGCCATCGGCGCGTGCCGATCACTTCGCATCTTGAGGAGGGGTTGTTCATGGCTGGTCTGGAAGCACACTATTCAGCCCGCGCCATCGAGGCGCGAATCCTGGCGGCGGTCCGCGCAGCGGGATTGAATCCCGAGCAACGCCTGTCGCCCGAGGAACTGGCGGCGCTTGACCATTTCCACACGGGCGGCGTCCGCGCTTCACGCGAGTTGCTGGAGCTGGCGCAGATTCGGGCCGAAGATCGCGTTCTCGATATTGGAGCCGGGCTGGCCGGTCCCGCCCGGCTGCTCGCCTCCGCGCTCGGCTGCCGCGTCGACTGCCTCGAACTGTCGCCCGATTACTGCGCCGGCGCAGTACTGCTGAATCGGCTGACCGGCCTTGACGACCGAATCGAAGTGCACATGGGCAGCGCTCTCGACCTGCCCTTTCCCGACGATTCGTTCGAAGTCGTGTGGATGCAAAATGTCGGCATGAACATCGCGGACAAGCAGAAGCTCTACGGGGAGATCCACCGGGTGCTCAAGCCGGGCGGCCGGTACGCCTTCCAGGAGATGGCCGCCGGAGAAGCGGCCACGTCCTATTTTCCGCTTCCGTGGGCCACCGACCCCGCCGACAGCTTCCTTGTCTCTGCCGAAGAGATTCGCTCGGTTCTCGGCGAGAGCGGATTTGTCGCTGAACACTTCGAGGATACCAGCGACGCTCATTTGAGCAGGACCACCGCAGACGCTGCACCGAATTCGCTGACCCTGGGCGTGTACGTCGACAATCTCGCGCAAAAGGCCGGGAACGCGCGACGCAGTCTTCAGGAGGGCCAGATCCGGCTTGTCAGAGGTGTCTTCCGGGTGAAATGAGTGGTCGCACGGCCGGCACTCAAGGGACGTCATGGCCAACTGCGGCCGGAATTGGCGATGAGCGCGCAAACTCCCGCGTTACTCGGTCTTCACTGGCGGTCGAGCAAGAAACCTTGATGAACGAATCCTGGGAGGCACCTCGGATCGTCAGGAACGTGGCTCGCGCCGGAGAAAGGGCCCGCGCCCAGGGAGAGCCGGTTCTGTGGGTGCGGCACTCGGACAAAGACTGCCCAAGGGAAGCTCGGCGCAACTCACATCGTGCTGGCCGGGGCAGCAACCAACTGGTGCATCCGTGCCACGGCGTACGGCGCACTCGATCGGGGCTACGACCTGACACTCATCAAGGACGCGCACACCACAGGGACAATGGAGCTCGATAGCGGAGTGAGGATCGAAGCCGCAATCGCTATCCAGGAACTCAACATTGCAATGACCTGGCTCGCCTACCCTGGCCGCGAGAATGGCACCGCCACGGCCGCGGAGGTCAACTTCGGTAACCCAGGCGGTGTGCAGGAGGCTGTACATGGCTCAGCGGCACCCATGACCGCGGCCTGGACCGTGCGCTCAACCGAGCGGGGCGGCACGCGGCTTCAACTTGGCGCGCATCGGCGCGGTCCGCCGGTTAGGTTGATACGTTAGGCCGCACGAAACGCCGAGACATGCATTGCCTGCGCATTGAAGATTTCCAGTCACGCGACACAGATCCGCTGGTCCGGATGTGGCGCACAAGCTTTGAGCACGGAGTCGGCGTCATTGACCCCCATCCGTTCGAGGAGCAAATTGATTACCTTCGAAGCAAGGTTCTGCCGGTCTATCGCGCACGCGTCGCGAAGGAGGGCGAGTCAATTGTTGGCTTCCTGGCTTCAAATCCGGAGTCCATCGCACAACTCTTCGTTCGCGTCCAGAACATCGGTCAAGGCATTGGCTCGCAGCTTCTTCGCTTCGCGCAGTCGGAGTCATCGGGTAGCCTTTGGCTCTTCACTTTCGCCAGAAATGCGCGCGCTTGCCGCTTCTACGAGCATCATGGCTTCGTCGCCGTGGCGCACGGCTTCGAGCCGGCGTGGAAACTCGATGACGTCAAGTACCAGTGGGTCAGGCGTGAGAGTGTGGACTAGCCCGGCGTTCAACGCGGACGTCCGGCGAGGAACGCTTGGCGCCGGCCCGCGAGCCACCGGTTGACCGGTACGTTAGGCGTCTCGTCCGCCATGCCCCTTTCGGCATTCCTCCTGCTTGGCCGGTACGCGGCCTCTTGCTCGCGTTCATCGGTGGCGGCGGGCGCTCGTCTCAGCCGTTGCCGGAGGGTGGCAGCGCCAGGCAGGATTCCGGGCGCCACGACGCGATGACGGCGTCGCCGCGGCTCATGCGCGAGGCGTCCGCGGTGTTCGCGACCTTGGCGACGAACGCGTCGCTGCCGCCGAGCCCGAGCCGCAGCTTGCAGTGGTCGCCGAGGTAGATCACCTCCTCCAGCCGCGCGGTGAAGCGGTTGCTGCCGCTGTCGGCAGCGCCGATGATCACCCGCTCCGGCCGGATCGACAGCACCACCGGCGAGTCGATCGGCAGATCCGCGATCATGGTCGCCGTCACCTCCGTCCCGTCGCCGATCCGGACGCGGCAGAGCGCCCCGTCGCGGCTCGTGAGCCGGCCGTCGAGGCGGTTGTTCTCGCCGATAAACGAGGCGACGAATGCGTTCGCGGGACGCTCGTACAGTTCGGCCGGCGTGGCGAGCTGCTGGATCACGCCGTGGTGGAACACCGCGATGCGGTCGGACATCGTCAGCGCTTCCGACTGGTCGTGCGTGACATAGACGACCGTCACGCCGAGGCTCTCGTGCAGATGCTTGATCTCGAGCTGCATCTGCTCGCGCAACTGCTTGTCCAGCGCGCCGAGCGGCTCGTCCATCAGCACCAGCTTCGGTTCGTAGATGAGCGCGCGGGCCACCGCGACGCGCTGCTGCTGGCCGCCCGATAGCTGCGTCGGCTTGCGGTCCCCCAGATGGCCGAGGCGCACCATGTCGAGCGCGCGCTTGACGCGCGCCGGGATGTCCGACCGGGGAGCCCCGTGCATCTGCAGCGGGAAGGCCAGGTTTTCCGCCACGCTCATGTGCGGAAACAGCGCGTAGTTCTGGAACACCATGCCGATGCCGCGACGGTGCGCCGGCACGTTGTTGAGCCGGCGGCCCTCCAGCGCGATGACGCCGCTCGTCGGCTCCTCGAAGCCGGCCAGCATCATCAGCGTCGTCGTCTTGCCGGAGCCCGACGGCCCGAGGAGCGTCAGGAACTCGCCGCGCCGCAGCGTGAGGTCGAGCGACTTCACGACGTCGACCTTGCCGTCGTAGCTCTTGGTTACCCTCTCGAAGGTCACGATCGGATCGGTCATCGGCGCAGTTGGCGGCGGTCAGGTTGGCAGAGGCGGCGCCGGCTCATTCCGGCACGCCGCCGTCGAGAGTGCCCTGCATGCGCAGCTTGGCGCGGGTGCGGATGATCTCGTTGGCGGCGAGCAGCGCGAGCGAGCAGAGGACGAGCATCACCGCGGTGGCGGCGATCGTCGGGCTCAGGAACTCGCGCAGGCCGGCGTACATCTGGCGCGGCAGCGTGAACTGGCCGGGGCTCGACACGAAGATCGCCACCACCAGCTCGTCGAACGACGTCGCGAAGGCGAAGAGCGCGCCGGTGGCCACACCGGGCGCGATCAGCGGCAGCACCACGCGGCGGAACGCGACGTGCGGCGGCGCGCCGAGCGTGGCCGCCGCCTTGAGCAGGTTGGGGTCGAAGGTCTGCAGCGTCGCCAGCACCGTGATCAGCACGTAGGGCACCGCCAGCACCGTGTGCGCGATGACGAGGCCCGCCAGCGTGTTGTTGAGGCCGACCAGCGCGAAGGCGAAGTACATGGCCACCGCCGTCACCACCACCGGCACCACCATCGGTGTCGACAGCAGCGCGACCAGGACGGCCTTGCCGCGGAAGCGCCCGAGGAAGATGCCGAGCGCGGCCGCGGTGCCGAGTGCGGTGGCGAGCGCCGCGGTGGCGATGCCGACAATGAAGCTGTTGCGCGTGGCGGAGAGCCACTTGCTGCTGGTGAAGAAGTCCTCGTACCAGCGCAGCGAGTAGCCCGGGACGGGCAGCGTCAGCAGCTCGCCTGAGGACAGCGACAGCGGAAAGATGACGACGATCGGCGCGATCAGGAAGACGAGCACCGCCGCGGTGGTCGTCCACAGCAGCAGCCGCGTGAGGCTCGTCCTGCGCATGATGGGGCCGGGTCAGAGCTTGAGGCCGCCGGGGCGAAAACCCGGCAGGATGACGCGCGCCGCGACGACCAGGATCCCGGTCATCATCAGCAGCAGGGCGGCGAGCGCGGCGGCCATGCCCCAGTTGATCGTGTCGTTGGTGAAGAAGGCGATGAAGTAGCTCACCATCTGGTCGTTGGCGCCACCCACCAACGCCGGCGTCACGTAGAAGCCGACCGACAACATGAACACCATCACCGCGCCGGCCGCCACGCCGGGCATCGTCAGCGGCAGGTAGACGCGCAGGAAGCGCTTCCACTCGGGCGCGCCGAGCGAGGCCGCGGCGCGCATGTAGACGGGATCGATGCCCTTCATCACGCTGTACAGCGGCAGGATGACGAACGGCAGCAGCACGTGGACCATCGCCACGTAGACGGCGAAGCGGGTGAAGATCATCGTGAGCGGCGCGTCGGCGATGCGCGTGGCCTGCAGGAACGCGTTCACCGGCCCCTCGCGCTGCAGCAGGATGAACCACGCGGTGGTGCGCACCAGGATCGAGGTCCAGAACGGGATGAGCACCAGCGCCATCGCCAGGTTCGCCCAGCGCTGCGGCAGCGTCGACAGCGTCCACGCGACGGGGTATCCGAGCAGCACGCACAGCACCGTGACCCAGATGCTGATCTCGAAGGTGCGATAGAAGAGGCTCACGAAGATCGCCTCGTCCTTCGGCGCGCGCGCGACATCGCCGGCCGGCGTGAGCGTCAGGTCGAGCGAGCGCAGCAGGTAGAGCGGGGTCAGCCCGCCTGCGCCGCGGCGAATCAGCTGCCACAGCTCGGGGCTCCCCCAGCGCGCGTCGAGCGCGATCAGCGCGTCCTTGTACGGCGCGGCGAGGCTCTCCTTCCCGCGCGCGGTCTTCAGCACCAGCGCGCGCAGCCCCGGCTGCTCGAAATTGAGGCGTCGCGACAGCGCGCCGATCGCCTGCCCTTCCTGCGCGGCGGCGAGCTCGGCGGCGATGGCGGCGTAGGCCTCCTCGGGCGGCAGGCCCTCGCCATCCCAGGCGCGCACCGCCGCCGCGGTGCCCGGCAGCGACTCGCGGATTTCGGGATCGCCAACCGCCGTGTAGAGAGTGACCAGCAGCGGTACAACGAAGCTCGCGACGACGAGGAGCAGCAGCGGGCCGATCAGCGCGGCCGCCAGCAGGTTGACCCTCGACATCGCGCGCCGGGCGGCCTTGCGGTCGTCCGCGGTGTCGCTACTGCGCGACCCAGGCGTTGAACTTGGTCTCGAGGTCGGCGCCGTTGGCGACCCAGAAGTCGGTGTCGATGAACAGGCCCTGCGCGGCGTGCGGCGACAGCATGCCCGGGTTCTTCTCGCGCAGCATCGGGTTGGCGGCGGCTTCGGCGTTGGCCGGGGAGACCGCGTAGTCGGCGGCCATCGCCGTCAGCGGCTTGGCGTCGGTGATCCACTCGATCATCTTCATGCCTTCGGCGGCGTTCGGCGAGCCCTTGACCACCGCCCACGAGTCGACCGACCAGAGCAGCGTCTTCCACAGCAGCGGATACTTGTTCCCGCCGGCGTCGGCATTGGCGCGGACGATCCGTCCGGTGAAGCCGACGGCGTAGGCGACCTCGCCGCTGCCGACGAGCTGCACCGGCTGCGTGCCGGACTTCCACCAGACGATCTGCGGCTTGATCTGGTCGAGCTTGGCGAAGGCGCGCTTGACGCCCTCCGGCGTGGACAGCACCTTGTAGACGTCGGCCGGCGCCACGCCGTCGGCGAGCAGCGCGATCTCGAGGGTCGTCTTGGGCGTGGAGCGGAACGAGCGCTTGCCGGGGTAGGCCTTGAGGTCCCACAGCTTGGCGTAGGTGTCGGGGCCGTCCTTGATCTTGGTCGAGTCGTAGAAGAGCGTCACGCCCCACAGCACCGCGCCGGCGCCACAGGTCGACGTGCCGTTGGCGATGAACTTGCTCTTCTTCACCACCGACCAGTCCATCTTCTCGAAGATGCCGTCCTCGCAGCCGCGGGCGAGTTCCGGCGCCTCGACCATGATCACGTCCCAGGTGACGTCCTTGGCCTTGACCATCGCGTAGATCTTGGCCATCTCGCCGTTGTAGACGTCGTCGTTGACCTTCTTCCCCGTGGCCGTCTCGAAGCCCTTGAACAGGTGCTTGCGGGCGTTGTCCTGGAAGGGGCCGCCGAAGCCGACGATCATCAGCTCGCGCGCGGCGGTGGCGCCCGCTCCGAGCACCGCGATGCCGACCAGCGCGGACATCGCGAGGCCTTTCATCCTGTCCATCTGCATGGTTCGTCTCCTGTGGGTGAGCAGCTCGATCTGCCGGCCGGGGGTCCGCGCGGGCGACCCCCTGCGTTGCGCTACAGTCTAGCGCATGAAGTCTACCCGGCAATTGGTAGTAATGATAGCATGACAATACAACTTGTCTCGACCGCGGCCGCGGCCGGCCGGACCCGTCCGGCCGCCCTCCGCAGAGGATGGCCATGACCGCCACGGCAGCGTTTTCCGTCGATTCCCCCAATGCCCGCATCGCCCCGACGCTGCGCGATGCCGACGGCCGCTACCGCTATCGGATGTACATCGACGGCGCGTTCGTCGATGCGGTGGGCGGCGAGTGGTTCGACACCAGCGATCCCGTCGCGGGGGAGGACTGGGCGCGCATCCCGCGGGGCCGCGCGGCCGACGCCGACCGCGCGGTGCAGGCGGCGCACCGCGCCTTCACCGGCGGCGCGTGGCCGGCGCTGTCGCCGTCGCAGCGCGGGGCGCTGCTGCGCAAGCTGGGCGACCTCATCGCCGAGAACGCCGAATGGCTGGCGCGGGTGGAAATGAAGGATAACGGCAAGCTGCTGGCCGAGCTCAACATGCAGATGCGCTACATGGCCAACTACTACTATTACTATGGCGGTCTCGCCGACAAGATGGAGGGCGCGGTCATCCCCACCGACAAGCCGGGCGTCTTCAACTACACGAAGTACGAGGCGGCGGGCGTGGTGGTGTGCATCATGCCGTGGAATTCGCCGCTGCCGCTGGCGAGCCTCAAGCTTGCCCCGGCGCTGGCCGCGGGCACGACCGTGGTGCTGAAGCCCTCGGAGTTCACGTCGGCGTCGCTGCTGGAATTCGTCAAGCTGGTCGAGGCCGCGGGCTTCCCGCCAGGTGTCGTCAACGTCGTGACCGGCTACGGCGCCGAAATCGGCGACGCGCTGGTGAGCCATCCCCGCGTCGATCGCATCGCCTTCACCGGCGGGCCCGAGGCGGGGCGCATGATCAACGAGAAGGCGGCGCGGCACATGAAGCGCGTGACGATGGAGCTCGGCGGGAAGTCGCCCAACATCATCTTCGACGACGCCGACCTCGACCAGGCGGTGAAGGGCGCGGTCGCCGGCATCTTCGCCGCTTCAGGCCAGACCTGTGTCGCCGGCTCGCGGCTGCTGGTGCAGAGCACCGTTTACGACGAGTTCGTCGGCAAGCTGCTCGACTTCATCAAGGACGTGCGCTTCGGCCACCCGTCCGACCCGGCCACGCAGATCGCGCCGATCTCGACGCAACCGCAGATGGAGAAGATCAAGTCGTACGTGGAGATCGCCAAGGCCGAGGGCGCGCGCCTCGTCGCCGGCGGCGAGCCGGCCTCGGTTCCGGGGTGGCCGAAGGGGCTCTTCTACAAGCCGACCGTGTTCGTCGACGTGGACAACCGCATGCGCATCGCGCAGGAGGAGGTGTTCGGTCCCGTGCTCGCGGTCATCCGTTTCGACACCGAGGACGACGCGGTGCGCATCGCCAACGACACGCAGTTCGGCCTCGCCGCGGGTGTGTGGACGACGTCGCTGCGCCGGGCGCTGGCGATGGCGGACCGCATTCGCGCGGGCACGATCTGGGTCAACAACTACCGGATGACGAGCACGACCTCGCCGTTCGGCGGCTTCAAGATGAGCGGCATCGGCCGCGAAGGCGGCATCGCCGGCATGCGCGAATACCTGGAGGTCAAGAGCGTCTGGATCTCCACCCAGACGGAGATCCCCAATCCCTTCGTGCGGCGGTGACGTGGGCGGCGGTCGTGGCGCTATCGCCCGATGTGATCGAGGACGCTGCGCATGGGCGCACTGGAGATCGCCATCAGCCCGCTGTACGGTCTGCTCATCTCCAGGACGAGAAAGATCGCCCCGGCGATGCCTGGCGTGCGCGCCCGGCTTTCCGGCTGGGCGCGATCGGCCGGCCAGATCAGCGGGATGTCCTCGGCGACGAGCCGGCGCAGCAGGTCGCGACCGTCCCTCGTCTCGGGCCCATGGCGCGCGAGGAAGCGATCGAGCTGGATGACGTGGGCGCTCAACTGCTGCACCTCCCTTTCCTGCGTGTTGAACGAATCGTGCGCCGAGGCGATGAGCAGGCTCAGGACCAGCGCCGAAACGGTCGCGATCAGGCCCATCACCAGCGTGACCACGTCCTTCGAGCGGGCATCCAGATGATGCTCGGGCAATCGCGCGTGGAGCGCGAGCCCGACCAGCGCCCCGCCGAACACGCAGCAAGAGATGATGGTCGCAACCGGCAGGGGTGTCATCGTTAGCCTCCTCGCAGGGGAACGGACATCGTGCTGGTCGCGATGCTTCCGGGAAACGCGTCGCGGGTTCCCGCTACCGTGATCGGTGCGGTCATTTGAGCGCCGCTCGCCGTTGCCCGCGGTGATTCACGCCAACAGGTAGCGCGCGACCGCCTCTTCGTTCCACTCGATCCCGGAGCCGGGACGCTCGTCCGGCACCGCGCAGCCGTCGACGATGTGCAGGGGCTCGGCGATGATCGGGTTGAACCACTCGGCATACTCCAGCCAGTGCGCAGTCGGCGTGATGCTGAGCAGCTGCGCGCTCACTTCGACGAAGAGATGACTCGACAGGCGGATGCCGTGGGCCTCGCCCAGCGCCGCCGCGCGCAGCCATCCGGTCACGCCGCCGATCTTCATCGCGTCGGGCATCATGCAATCGCCGGCGCCGGCCGCGATCGCCTTCTCCATGTCGTGCGTCCCCCAGCAGTTCTCGCCCAGCTGGATCGGCGTGCGCACCGCCTGCGCGATCCGGGCGTGCCCGGCATAGTCGTCGGCGCGCGTGGGCTCCTCGACCCACGTGAGGCCCTCTTCGTCGAGGCGCAGGCAGCGCTGGATCGCATCGGCCGGTGCCAGCGACTGGTTGTAGTCGACCATCAGCGCCATGTCGTCGCCGGCGGCACCGCGCATCGCGCGCACCACCGCGACGTCCTCGCCCACGTCCGGGTAGCCGATCTTCGCCTTGACGCCCTTGAACCCGCGGGCCGCCCATTCCCCGGCGACGCGCGCGGCGCCGTCGGCGCCGTCATAGCCCACTGCCCCGTAGGCCGGGATGGGCTTCGGCGCGCCGCCCAGCAGTCGCGCGAGCGGCAGCCCGTGCGCCCGGGCGAGCGCGTCCCAGACCGCCATGTCGATCGCGGCCATCGCGATCCCGGTCAGCCCCTGCGGTCCCAGCAGGCGGAAGCGCTGCGCGAGCAGCTGCTCGATCGCCAGCGGCGCCAGCGGCTGGCCGGCGATGAGCGGCTCCAGTCCCTTCACCAGCAGGGCGACGGGCTTCAACGCCAGCGGTGCGTAGCAGAACACGTAGCTGTGGCCGACGACGCCGCCGTCGGTCAGCACGTCGGTGAGGACGAGCGGGGACACGGTGATGGTGCCGCTCGCGGTGCGGTGCGGCTCCACCATCGGCACGTTCACCGCGCGGACGCGGAGCTCGCGGATCTTCAGCGAGGGTGTGGTCATCGCGGGTCCTTGTTCGGCAGGCGGTCCGTCGCGGTCTCAGCCTCTCAGGCCCGCGGCATGTCGTCGGCGATGTAGGCGCGGATGATGCCGTCGAAATCCGCATCCGCCTGCATGCCGAGCGCGGGACCGAGGCGCGGGGCGAAATTCGCGGCCCACGTCGAGACGATGCGGTCGATCGCCGGGTCGTACTGCCAATTGACGCGATCGGCAACGGTGTCGCCCGCGACGCGGCGCAGCGCGGCGACCATCTCGCCCACGGCCACGCAGATTCCCGGCACATTGATCGAGCGCGTGTGCGCGAAGGCCGCGGCGGGCGCCTCGTGCCCGATGACGAGATTGCCGATCACCGCGCGCGGCGACTGCACCCACATCCTCGTCGCCGGCGCGACCGGGCAGGGCGCGTCGGTGCCGGCCAGCGGCTCGCGGATGATGCCGCTCGCGAACGACGACGCGGCCTTGTTGGGCTTGCCGGGACGCACGGTGACCGTCGGCAGGCGCAGCGACCGGCCGTCGATGAAGCCCTTGCGCGTCATGTCGTAGACGAGCTGCTCGCCGATCGCCTTCTGCACGCCGTACGAGGCCTGCGGCGTGATCGGCGCATCGTCGGGAACAGGGTCGGGCAGCGGCCCGCCGAACACCGCGAGCGAGCTCGTGAACACGAACTTCGGCGGCGCGTCGAGCTTGCGGCAGCGCTCGAGCAGCGCGCGCGTGGCATCGAGATTCACGCGCATGCCGGCGTCGAAATCCGCCTCGGCCTGCCCGCTCACCACCGCCGCGAGATGAAACACCGTGTCGGTGTCGCGCTTCACGGCACGCTCGATCACCGCCGGGTCGGCGAGGTCACCGGCCTGCGGGCGCACGCGGGCGTCGCCGAGATCCGGCGGCGCGACGATGTCGAGCAGCACAAGCTCGCGCACGGTGCGCGTTGCGCCGCGGGCGTCGGTGAGCGTGCCGCGCGCAAGCAGCGCGCGGGCGAGGCGGAGGCCGAGGAAACCGGCGCCGCCGGTGATCACGATGCGCATGGGGGCTCCCGGAAAATGCGTGGCGTAATCATAGCCGCTATCGGAACGGGCCGCGTTTTCCTCCCGTTGCGCGCCGTGCCCCGGACGTGCTGAGAGCCCCGGCGGTGCATGCTAGAATCCGCCGGCTCCGCCCAGCATGCACCAAGCCGCGGCAACCCAACCTTCCGCGTCCCGCCTCCTTCCGTCCTCGCCCACGATGTCGACTCCGCCCGCACCCACGCGACTCGCGATCGGGTTACGCAAGTCCGCGCTGTCCTTGTGTCACGCCGAATACATCCGCGCGCGGCTGCTCGCGGTCTATCCAGACTGCGAGATCGTGCTGCGCGGGATCACCACGAAGGGTGACCAGATCCTCGACCAGCCGCTCGCCGACCTCGGCGGCAAGGGGCTGTTCATCAAGGAAATCGAGAACGCAATGGTCGAAGGCCGCGCCGATTTCGCCGTGCACTCGCTGAAGGACATCCCGATGGACATTCCGGAGGGCTTCGTGCTGGCGACGATCCCCGAACGCGAGGACCCGCGCGATGCGCTCGTCTCCAACGGCTACGCCACGCTCGACGCGCTGCCCGACGGCGCGGTGGTCGGCACGTCCAGCCTGCGCCGCGAAGCCCAGCTGCGGGAAAAGAATCCCTCGCTCAAGATCAAGCTGTTGCGCGGCAACGTCAACACCCGCGTGCGCAAGCTCGACGAAGGCCTGTACGACGCGATGATCCTCGCGGCAGCGGGCATGCGCCGGCTGCAGTTGGACCACCGGATCAGCGCGATGCTCGCGCCCGAGGATTTCCTGCCCGCCGTCGGCCAGGGTGCGCTCGGCCTCGAATGCTGTTCCGACCGCACCGATGTCATCGCCGCGCTTGCGCCGTTGGCCGATCCGCCGACGATCCTGGCGACGGCGGCTGAGCGCGCGTTCTCGCGGCGGCTCGCCGGCAGCTGCCACGCGCCGATCGCGGGCTATGCGCTGTTTCGCGCGCCCGGCGAGCTGCGGCTGCGCGGCCTGTTCGCCAACCGCGAAGGCACCGACGTCATCCGCGGCGAGCGGACCGCGAGCGTCACCGATGCCGCCGGCGCGGAGGCGCTCGGGGCCGCGCTGGCCGAGGATTTCCTCGCCCGCGGCGCGGCGCGACTCGCGGCAGGCTGATTCCGGCGGCCCGACCCGTGCCGGCGCACAACGCGCAGCGGCCGCTCGCCGGCGCCGGCATCCTCATCACGCGACCGGCGCGGCAGGCGGCAGGCCTCGCGCGCCGTATCGACGCACTGGGCGGCGCGCCCATCGTGTTTCCCGCCATCGTGATCCTGCCGCCGGCTGAGGCGCAATCGCTCGCCCGCGCGCATGCGGCGCTGTCCGGCTACGATTTTGCTGTCTTCGTATCGGCCAACGCCGTCGAATACGGCGCGCCGGACCCGCGCCGGTGGCCGGCAAACCTGATCGCCTTCGCTCCCGGCCCGGGCACCGCCGAGGCGCTTGCGGATGTCGGCATCGAAAAGGTTCGCGTTCCCGCGACGACGTTCGACAGCGACGGCCTGCTGGCGCTGCCCGAGCTCGCGCACCTGGCCGGCAAGCGGGTGCTGATCTTTCGCGGCGACGGCGGCCGCGAGCAGTTGGGCGCAGCGCTGCGCGCGCGCGGCGCGCAGGTCGACCACGTCGCGTGCTACCGGCGCGCGAAGCCGCAAAGCGGCGCCGCCGGGCTGGCCGACGCGTTCGCGCAGCGGCGCATCGACGCCGTCACGATCACGTCGAGCGAAGGCCTCGACAACCTGTGGGAACTGCTCGACGAAGCGACCCGCGCGGTGTGGCGCGGCGGCCCCACCTTCGTTCCACATCCGCGCATCGCGGAACACGCGCGCGCGCTCGGCCTGCCGGCCGTCGAGACGGCCGGCGGTGACGCCGGCCTCATTGCCGGATTGCTACAATGGTTCGCCGCTCATCCACCCGCGAAAAAGTGAAATCATGCCCAACGACATCATCGTCACCGCGCCGCTGCCGCCGTTTCTCTACGGCCCGCTGAAGGCGGACTATCGCTGCCACGATTACGTCGAGGCGACGGATAAGCCCGGCTTCCTGGCGCAAGTCGGCAGCACCATCCGCGGCCTGGTGCAGGGTGGCGGCACGGTGACGCCGACGGCGCTGCTCGATGCGCTGCCGAAACTCGAGATCATCAGCGTGTTCGGTGTCGGCTACGACGGCGTGCCGGTGGACTATTGCCGGGCGCGCGGCCTCAAGGTGACCAACACGCCCGACGTCCTGACCGACGACGTCGCCGACGTGGCGGTCGCCCTCATCATGTTGACGGGCCGCGGCTTCGTCCGCCTTAACCGTTTCGTGCACGCCGGCGGCTGGCTGAAGCAGGGCCCGGAGCTCACCGCCAAGCTCGGCGGTCGGACCGTCGGCATCCTGGGCCTCGGCCGCATCGGCAAGGCGATTGCCGGGCGCGTATCGGCGATGGGCATGCAGGTCGCCTACACCGGCCGTAAGGCGCAGGACGTGCCCTATCGCTTCGTCCCGGACCTCGAGTCGCTCGCAGCGGCGGTGGATTTTCTGGTGGTGGCCTGTCCCGGCGGCGCGGCGACGCGGAACATCGTCAATGCACAGGTGCTCGCGGCGCTCGGCAAGAAGGGCACCCTCGTCAACATCGCGCGCGGCTCGATCGTCGACGAGCCCGCGCTGGTCAAGGCGCTGGCCGATGGCGCGATCAAGGCTGCGGGCCTCGACGTGTTCGCCGACGAGCCGAAGATTCCGGCGGCGCTGTTCGCGATGGACAACGTGGTGCTGCTGCCGCACGTCGGCAGCGCCACCCACGAGACGCGCAAGGCGATGGGCGACCTGTGCAAGGCCAACCTCGACGCGTGGTTTGCCGGGAAGCCCCTGCCGACGCTGATTCCCGAGCTCTCGACCGCGTGAAAAGAAACGGGGACAGACCACGTTTTCCCGCAACCGGGGACAGACCACGTTTTCTCTTCTTGACTTTGCGGGGCGCCTGGGCCGCAGCGGGAAGACTTGGTCTGTCCCCGGTTGCGGGAAAACGTGGTCTGTCCCCGGTTCTTTGTCCCCGGTTCTTCCTTGCACCGGGCCCTCGCCGCGGCCTTCGCGACGGGGTTCCTCGCGGCTTGCGCTGCCCAGCCGGGTTCGCAGACCGGCGCCGACTCGCGGATCGCCCTCGGTGCCCACGACCTCGGCGGCGTGGTCGCCGGCGCGAACGGCCCGGAGGCGGGTGTCTGGGTGATCGCGGAAACGCGGGACCTGCCGACCCGCTTCGCCAAGATCGTGGTCACCGATGATCGCGGGCGCTACGTGTTGCCCGATCTTCCGCAAGCCACGTACCGGGTCTGGGTGCGCGGCTACGGCCTCGCCGATTCGGCGAAGGTGACCGCCGAGCCCGGCAGGATCGTCAACTTGCAGGCGATCCCGGCGGCGACGGGAAAGCATTGCCCCGAAGGCTGGACGCTCCATCGGCTCCCCGGACCGCAGTTCGCCGACGTGAAGGACGACGGCAGCGCCGAGGCGAGCTATTACACGTGGGTGGACCAGTTCGACACGTTCGGGCTGGGCAGGAACGTGCCGATCGCCACCGGCAACCGCAACGATTCCTTGCTTGCGCTGGTCGACGGCAAAATCCTCAACCTGCGCGTTCCGTACCCGGTCGGGTTTTTCCCGAAGTGGGTGGAAGGGCGCATCGATGACGCGGGCGCGGGCTGGAAGGGCCGGTCGTTGTGGGCATCCTATTCGACCCGGACGATGTACCACCTCGAAGGCGGCAAGGAGAACCGGCCCAAGGTCGTGCGCTTCCAGCTGCGCCCCGATCCGCTCGCGCGGTGAACGTCAGTCGACCCCGATCCGGGCTTCGCGAACGACGCGCGACCAGCGCTCTACATCGGCGCTGATTTCCGCCGCGAACTGCGCCGGCGTATTGCCGATCGGGTACATCCCCTGGCGGGCAAGCATTTCGCGGACGTCCGGCAGCGCGAGGATGCGCACGAGCTCGCCGTGCAGGCGGCCGACGATCTCCGGCGGCGTGCCGGCGGGCGCCAGCACGCCATACCAGGAGCTGACCTCGAAGCCCGGAAACCCCGATTCGGCGACGGTCGGCACGTCGGGGAGCGCGCTGCTGCGCCGGCTCCCGGTGACGGCCAGCGCGCGGAGCTGACCGCTGCGCACGAAAGGTGCGGTCGTGCCGGTCGATGAAAACACGATCGGAATTTCGCCGGTGATCACGTCCTTGACCACGCTGCCGGGGCCGTTGTACGGAATCTGGAGGAATTCGACGCCGGCGCGCAACGCCAGCAGCGTCGCGGCCATGTGGCTGGTCGTTCCGATGCCTTGATTGGCATAGGCGAGCCTGCGCGGCGCCTTGCGGGCCAACGCCAGGAGCTCCTCCAGCGTGCGCGCTTCAAACGACGGCGTGACCGCCACCACGACCGGGATCGTGACAAGCTTGGTCACCGGCATGAAGGCACGCAGGGGATCGGGGGCCCGCGTGCCCGGCAGCGCCGGGTTGATCGTCATGCTGTTGGCGCCGACGATCAGTGTGTAGCCGTCCGGAGCGGCCTTGGCCACCAACTCGCTGCCGCGGTTCCCGGCCGCCCCGGGGTGGTTTTCCACGACCACCGGCTGGCCGACCGCATCCGACAGCCTGGCGGCGAGGAGGCGCGCCAGCGCATCGATGCCGCCGCCCGCCGGAAACGGGACGATCAGCCGGGTCGTTCGCGACGGCCAGGTCTCGGCGAGGACGTCGATGCCTTGAGAGGCGATGACCAGCAGGCCGGCCGCCAGCGTCCACCATCGGACGTTCCTGCGGACGGAGGCGGTCCTCACGTGTCGTGCCGCATCGCCAGCTGCGCCGCCAGCAGCTCGGGATCGTCCCATGGCGCATCGACCGGATAATCACGCAGATACGGGCTCGCCGGATCGCGCAGCCATTCCTGCGGAAAGCGCGCGAAAGTCCGCTCGAATCCCGGCGCCACATCGTGCGGCATGGTCGACGGAACGCCGGTGACCGCAGCATGCAGCGCGGCGCACAGGTCGACGCCGACCAGCTCGCCGGTGTGCGTGCCTGGCGTCACGCGGCGGTTGATTTCGATCAGCGACAGCTCGCCGGTCCGCGCGGCGACGACATATTCGACGCTGACGAGGCCCGCGAGTCCGAGACCCGCGATCAGCTTCTCGGAAAATGCGCGCGCCTCCGGCTCGCAGTAATAGCGCATCACCGTTCCCGGGCCCGTGTCCGGCGGGTGGCGCGCGACCTTGGTGCGGGTGACGCCCGCCAGTTCGCGCCCGTTCCACGCCGCCGACGGCCGGCCTGCGATTGCGCCGGGAATGAACGCCTGCGCGAGGAGCGTAGGCGACGCGGCCCGGCCGAAATCGAGGGGCTGCGCTTTCGTGAGATCCGCCATGGCAGGCGGGAGCTCGGCGCCGCTGGCGATGATGGCGACACCCGAGCCGGCAAAGCCGTGGCTCCGCTTCAACACCATCGGGTAGCCATGCACGGCCGCGAAGGCAAGGGCGGCATCGACGTCGCCGACGATCGCATGCGGCGGGACGCGCACACCGAGCGCTTCCGCCGCCGCCGGCAGCAGCGTCTTGTCGACGCTCGCCGCATAGAATTTCGGGTCGCCCAGCGAATCGCGGACGAGGCTGGCCAGTTCGAGGTGCAGCGCCGGCGCCAGCTCATCCGGCGGCGACAGGACCAGCCGCTGCAGCAGCTGGAATGCCATGTCGTCGCATGGCAGTACAATCCGGGGACGGCGCGCCGTGACCATCGCTGCGAAGGCACTCAGCCACTGCCTGGGCCCGGCGTCGTCGGGCAGGTGATTGATCCGGGCGACATAGCGGCTTTTCTCGGCCAGCGAACCGCGCGGCGCGAGCAGCGCGACCTCGAACCCGGCGCGTGCAAGGCTGCACGGAATGCGTGCCGTGCCGAGCCAGCGGGTCGCGGTGCATACCAGGAGGACCGGTGTCGTCATCGACGGGCGTGTCGTTGCGCCATCGGCGCGCGCGCGGGCCGCGGTGGCCACAGCACCGCGACCATCGCGGCGACGACCAGCGCGAGGGCCGCCCACTCGGAGGGGCCGGGTCGCTCGCCCAGCACCAGCATGCCGGAGAACACGCCGACGATCGGCACCGGCAGCGACGACATCGACGATACGGCCACGGGAAGCGTGCGTGCGAGCCGGTACCACGCCCAGTGGGCGACGGTGCCGGCGAGAAAGATGTTGTACAGCAGCGCAAACCAGGCGGCAGGCGAGGGCGGCTGCAGGGGCCCCGTCGCCATCACCGGCGCCAGAAGGGCGATCGGAACGGCGCCCAGCAGCATCATCCAGCCCGACAGCGCATTCTGTGCCACCGGCAGCTTCCACTTGCGCAGCAACACGGTGCCGAGCCCCCAGGACATCGCCGCGCCGACGATCAGCAGGGCTCCCGTCGGCGCGCGCTGGAAATGGCGCATGTCCTCGCCGAGCAGGAGCGCCATGCCGGCCATGCCGAGCGCCATGCCGGCAAGCTTTCGCACCGACAGCGGCTCGTGCAGCAGCGCGAGCGAGAACAGCACACCCCAGATCGGCATCGTGAAGGCGAGGATCGCGCTGCGCCCCGCCGGCAGTTGCGCCACGCCGAACAGCACGAGTCCGTTCCAGCCGGTGATGTTGAAGAGCGCGAGCACGAGGAGCTTGCCCCAGTGCCGGCGCGGCACGCGGATCGCGTCGCCCGACCATTTCGCGACGGCCATCATGCCCAGCGCGGCGAACGGCAGGGTCAACGTTCGAAACGTGAGCGGCGCCAGCTCGGTGACGCCCAGCTTCAATATCGGCCAATTGCAACCCCACACCAGCGTCAAGACCAATACCGGGAAGAGCGTGGCAACGGTGACGTGGGAGTCGCTCGTGGTGGCGCCATTGCTCATCGCGAGGCATTCCGGCCCGCAGGCGAACCGCGGTTGACACGCGGTGCGTGCATCACCGGGGGTCCCGCAGCGGCAGCGTCGCGCCGTACTTGCTCTGGTGCAGCGCGCGCGCCTGCGTCACCCAGCCGTCGCGGCGGATGCGCCCCGGAAACTCGTGCAACTTGGCGTCGTACTCGTCGATGTCGCGTTCGGTCCAGCGCGCGATCTGCCGGTAGGTCGTGATTCCGAGCTGGTAGAGCATCCGCTCGAGCACCGGGCCCACACCGACGATGAGCTTGAGGTCGTCGGGCGCTCCGGGCCCGCCGAGGAGGGGCGGCGGCGCATTGTCTTCGAGATCGATCACCAGCTGGCGGTAGCGCGCGGTTTCTCCGCGCGTCTGCGCGAGGTCGTCGAACAGCCGGCGGCGCTCGGCGGCAAAGCCGCAGAGCTGGACCAACGCCGCATCGCGCGAGGCTAGCAATCGCCGCACCGCGGCCGTTTCGGATTCGTAGCCGCGGATGAGACGGGCGCGCTCGTCGATGGCGCGGTCCTCGACGGGCGCGGGCGGTGCTGGTGCCTGCTCGGCCGGTGCGGCCGGTGCGGCCGGTGCGGCCGGCGTCACCGGCGGTGCCAACTCCTTTGCTGCCGTGGTCGCGGACGCTGGCGAAGGCGCCGGCGCCGGAACGCGGGGACGCTGCGCGCGCCCGAGCAGGTAGCCCGCGCCCAGCGCGATGACGATGGCGGCAATTGCGTAGAGCGCGAGCACGGGAAGGGGCCGGCGGACAGGGGGGGGCGGGATCGTCGGGAAAGCCGGACCAGCGGCCGCGCGGACATGGGGCACCGTCGCCCTGCGGTCGGGACACGCGGATTGTAGCGCTGCGCGGCGTCCCGGGCCAATCCACGTCGGCGCCGTTCCCCCCTGCTAGAATCGGGTGGCACGACCCTTGACCTCCCGATCATGTCCGATTCCCTCGACCGCCCCCCGATGCCGCCCGGCGAAGCTGCCGCGGCGCCGGATGCCGGCGCAGGCGAAGCTCCGGCGCGCGAGAAGTCCGCAGTCTCCGGCGACACGGAGGCGAAGCCCCGCGGCGAGCCCCGGGGCGCGTCGCGCGCGCTGCTCACGGGGGTTGCCGTCCTTGCCGTCGCCGCGGCGGTCACGGTGTGGCTCGACGGCCGCCGCACGCAGGGGGCGCTGCGCACGCAGGTGGCGCAACGCCTCTCGGAACTCGAGGCCGCCAGCCAGGCCACCGGCAAGGCGCAGACGCTGTTGGCGACCGAGCTGCGCGACACGCAGGCGAAGATCGCGCTGATCGAGGCCCGGATCGCCGAATCGCAGGCGCAGCAGGCGGCGCTCGAGGCGCTCTACCGCGACCTGGCGCCGTCGCGCGACGAGATCGCGCTCACCGAGATCGAGCAGGTGCTGCTGGTCGCGAGCCAGCAGCTCCAGCTGGCCGGCAACGTCCAGTCCGCGCTCGCCGCGCTGCAGTTGGCCGACGCGCGGCTGCAACGCCTGGAGCGGCCGCAATTCCTGCCGCTGCGGCGGGCGCTGACCCGCGACATGGATCGGCTGAAAGCGATGCCGTTTGTCGACGTCGCGGGCATGAGCCTGAAGCTCGACCAGGCGCTCGTGGCGGTCAATTCGCTGCCGCTCGCCATGGACGAGCGGCTGCCACCCCCCAATGCGCCCAAGTCGCCGCCGGCCACCGAGGAGTCGTCG
>Ga0315290_10000497_pt1 | contig 25688 bp, 20 predicted proteins | sample YL17G12_0_MG_FD_203627 | JGI IMG/M metagenome (GOLD analysis project Ga0315290, IMG submission 203627) | Sediment microbial communities from Yellowstone Lake, YNP, Wyoming, USA - YL17G12_0 | ecosystem: Environmental > Aquatic > Freshwater > Lake > Sediment | place: USA: Wyoming | collected... | reverse complement strand
TTCGTCTGCCGTGAGCCGAACAATGTATTTCTTATTCATACCGATTCCTTTCAGAAAATAATCTTCTGAAAGATTTATCGGCAATTCGCCATCAACTGCTAAAATCAAATGTTATGAGGTACTAGTACTGTATTTCATAAATAACACGACTAGGCGCATTTTAATCTGAAGCGCAACGCTTCAGATTAAAATGCACCATTGCAAAAAGAATAGAAAATCGCAAAAGTTGGTGGAATAGAGTTTTTTCAAAAAAGGATTCTGAAAAACAAAATGGTGTTGCTGCTGATGATATCAAGCACCACATATATTGGGATATGGGAGCCTTACCAACTCGTTCTGTAGCTGTACCTATGCGAACAAAGTAAAACGAAGTGCTCGTAAGGTGGTCGAGAAGTTTGTTACCGCGGCGATGCCCTGTGACTTTCGTAATCTAACGTTGCCCCAGGCCATCGGGACCGGTTTCCAGGGCAGCCAGCTCCGGCCAGGGTTCAGTAACGACAAATCGCTGCGAATCGTGGCGCAAACGGAACAAAGGAAAAATCAGACAAACTTCGCAAATGTCGATATTGTCCCATATCGTTACTGTGTGTTTGCCGACACGGCAGTCATTGGGAACGGTAAATGAGCCGGAAAAAGAGTCGCGAACCGTTTTGCCGTCCCATTTGACACAGTAATCACCTGGTTGGCCCCACATGCCGGTGCACTCTATACGAACCGGAGTGCCCGGTGGCCCAGAGGTAGGCTCCATACTTGCGATACGGGTACAGCCATTGATAAAAACGAAAATCACAACTGCGGTCAAAAGTAGGAATAATTGCTTCATGATGTAATCCTTTCGTTGGGACAAACCGCCTATACTTGTCAAAAGTAAGCCGTGCGCTCAATAAAGAAGACGCTCTGGAATGCAAAATGTTTCAAAAAAAATCAGTTTTATAATAAATTTCTGACTGTTCGTTGAGGACGGCACTTTTTGTCGCCATAAAGGTTGACGAGCTTCACCTGTGGCTCTATAATTGATCCGCCGCCTGGACACAAAACGGTAACATTTTATTACAAAAGCAGTTAGGAGTATCAGACGTTGGAAAAAACCTTAATTATTGTAAAACCCGACGCGGTACAACGACAATTGGTAGGCCCCATTATCGCTCGTTTTGAGAATAAAGGGTTGCAAATAGTCGCTTGTAAATTTATGCGGATTTCACGCCAACTCGCCCAGCAGCTTTACGCTGTGCACAAAGGCAAGGATTTTTACGAACCGACGGTAGAATATATCTCCAGCGGACCGGCGATGGTAATGGTGTTGCAGGCCAAAGGGGTCATTGCCATGGCACGCAAACTGATGGGCGCCACTTTTGGGTTTGACGCTCAGCCGGGCACTATCAGGGGCGATTTCGGCAGTTCGCAGCGTTTCAACCTCGTCCACGGCAGTGATAGCCCATCGTCAGCCGAGACCGAAATCAAACTATTTTTCAGCGAGGAAGAAATGGTTGATTATCAGTTGAACAATAAACATTGGCTGTACGGCTAAATAAAGGGAGCCTCTAAAAATTGCTTTTGTCACGAGAACGAGCGAAATTTTCGTCAGCGAGGCAGAGGTCAAAAATCGCCGCAGGCGTAGTTGTAACTACGTTGAGGACGATTTTTGGCCGATAACGATGCTGACGGAAATTGCAGCCGTTCGTAGTAAAAATGAATTTTTAGAGGTTCCCTAAAGGATGGCATTCAAAATGTTGATAAAAAATATTAAAGACACCCCGGCTGTGACAGTGGATATGGACGGGGCAAAGAATACTAAGGTGCGAGTGCTGTTTGGCCCCAAGGACGGGGCGCCGACATTTGCCATGCGGCTGTTCGAGTTGGCCGCCGCCGGCCATACGCCGTATCACGAACATCCTTTTGAACATCAGGTAGTAGTGCTGTTGGGCGAGTTGGCAATTGTTACCGAGGAAGGCAAAATACCCATAACGGTCGGCGATGTGGTTATGGTAGCCCCCGGCGAAAAACATCAATTTCGTAATCTTTCCGATACAGAACCGGCCAAGATGTTATGCATAATACCGGTGGAATACCAAAAATAGACCTAAAAGTTGGGACAGTCATGGGTAAATCGGTTCAGGAAAGCATGGAATCGCTTCGACGGCGGATTCGTCGGCACGATCACCTGTACTATGTGCTCAATACGCCCGAGATCAGCGATCGGCAGTATGACGAGTTGTTCGCCCAGCTCAAAAAACTGGAGGCTGCTCATCCCGAACTGATTACACCTGATTCGCCTACGCAACGGGTGGCGGGGAAGCCGCTGGAAGGCTTCACCACGGTATCCCACAGCGTACCGATGCTGAGTATGGATAACACCTACTCAGACGATGAGCTGCGTCAGTTCGATCAGCGGGTTCGCAAGATTCTCGGCGATCAAAAACCGCGTTACGTAGTGGAAAGCAAGATCGACGGGGTAGCGGTATCACTGCGCTACGAAAACGGACGGCTTGTCGCCGCTGCGACACGTGGTGACGGGACCAGCGGCGATGACATAACAAGTAACGTGCGCACTATCACCTCGGTTCCGTTGCGACTGGAGATAATCGAACCGCCATCGGCGCCGGCACAGACAACACTTTTCGATACGGCCGGGGCATGGGAAGTGCCTGAACTGTTAGAGGTGCGGGGTGAAGTGTTTATGCCTAATAAGGAATTCGAGCGGATCAACCGGCGGCGACAGGAGGCGGATGAAACGCCGTTTGCCAATCCGCGTAACGCCACGGCAGGGTCGTTGAAACTGCTGGACAGTAAAACAGTAGCCGGGCGCAAACTGCGGTTTTTGGCCTATGCGCTGGGCCAGGTACGACCGGTGGATTTTGCCGAGGGACACAGCCGAATGTTGGAAAAGCTCAGGAGTTTGTCCCTGCCGGTCAATCCGAATTATGAGGTTGCCGAGGATATTGACCAGGTGATCGAGATATGCCGACGGTGGGAAGAGAAACGCTATAAACTGGACCATCAGATAGACGGTATGGTGGTAAAGGTCGATAGCATCGCACAGCAGCGGCAGTTGGGCCAAACCAGCCGGGTGCCGCGGTGGTGCATCGCGTTTAAGTTCGCAGCCGAGCAAGCCGAGACGGTTGTCCAGAACATTACCGTGCAGGTAGGCAAGACCGGTGCACTGACTCCGGTGGCAAATCTGACGCCGGTGCATCTGGCGGGCACAACCGTCTGTCGGGCCAGTTTACACAATTTCGATGAAGTTAAACGCAAAGACGTGCGGGAGGGTGATACGGTACTGGTGGAAAAGGCCGGGGAGATCATTCCGCAGGTGGTCCAGGTCAATAAAAACAAACGGCCCCAAACCAGCAAACCGTTTGAGACGCCGAGTAAATGTCCCCAATGCGGCGAACCGGTGGCAAAAGATGAACAAGGCGTATATATCCGGTGTGTCAATCCGGGTTGCCCGGCACAGTTGGTGGAACGGCTGCGGCACTTTGCCGGACGCGATCAGATGAATATCGAAGGACTCGGCATTGCCCTGATAGAACAATTAGTAAATGAAGGTCTGCTTACCGGCTTTGCCGATATCTATCGGTTGAAAAAAGAGCAATTGGCGGCCCTGGAGCGGATGGGCGATAAGTCGGCGGATAATCTGATAAATGCGATCCAGGCGAGCAAAAATCAACCGTTGGAACGGGTACTGGCTGGACTGGGGATACTGCACGTAGGCAAACGGTCGGCTCAGGTGCTGGCACAGGAGCTGGCAAGCATCCAGGATATATTGCAGGCGGATGTCGAACGGCTGGAACAAATCGATGAAATTGGACCGGTGATGGCCCAAAGTATTTATCAATTCTGTCACACGACACGCACTCGCGACATGATTGATGATCTACTGAACGAAGGGCTAAAGATGCCGGGACCGGACCGGGCCCTCGGCAAAAAAGGCCCTTTATCGGGTAAAACCGTGGTGCTGACCGGCAGCGTACCAGGATATACACGCGGGCAATTGGAGGAGTTGATCGCCGCTCATGGCGGTAGGGCCGGCGGCAGCGTCAGTAAAAAGACCGATCTGGTGGTTTACGGCGAAAACCCGGGCAGTAAACTGACAAAAGCCGAGAATTTGGGGATTGAGACGATCTCGGTAGATGAATTTTTGGCTAATTTCCCCCCAAATCGGATTTTTATAAATAAATAGGCTTGCTGGGTACTTGCAAAGTCTGTATAATATATTATATGGAGGAGAGATTATGTCTCTTTATGTGTCTTTGACAATCTGAATAGGCGTGCCGTAGCCGTGGTTGTCGTGCTCTTGATCATCGGGCGCGATGCTATAACCAACCTGCTGATGTGATCTTAACAGGGGCCTCGGGCATACAACCCCGAAATCAAAGGTGAGTTCATACAAAAAAAAGGAGTTATGAAATGCGACGCAAACAAAATGCCTTTACCCTGATTGAGTTGTTGGTGGTAATTTCGATAATTGCTCTGTTGATCTCGATTCTCATGCCGGCGCTGGCCAAAGCGAAAAAACAGGCAAGGTTTGTCACGTGTCAGAACAATCTCAGACAGATGCAACTGGGCCTGATTTACTACAAGGATGAGTATGAAGATAAGCTTATACCGTATCAGGATCGTGGTGTACAGATGTGCTGGATGGCATGGATTGATGATCAGGTGGATAATGTGGACGAGATCCGCGTCTGTCCGGAGACACCATTGGAAGGCTGGAAAGCGTATGCCGGTTTCTGCGTGTGGGGTTCTGCCAAGACACTATGGACCTGCAGCTTTGTTCCCCCTGACAAAAATGAAGTCGATCCGGATGAGAAAATCTATCAATATGGCAGCTATACGATGAACGGATGGCTGTACATTGATGACCCCTATACTGGGGCGGCGAATCCAGATAAAGTGTTTAAGAAGTACACTGTCATCAAGCGTCCCGGCGAAACGCCGTGTTTTTCTGATGCCAACTGGCTGGATCACTGGCCAGTTGACAACGCTGGCTTTCCAACAAATATCAACCTGCAAGAGGGTGGTGGTAACGAACCCGATCTGAGCCGTCTTCTGATCGACCGCCACAATTGTCGAATTAACCACTCGTTTGCGGACGGCCACGTTGGGCCTACCAATCTGCCTGAGTTGTGGACGCTTAATTGGCACAATGGCTATATACCAAGATACAATGCACCCGACTATGAGAATTTGTATTAGTAAGTGGTAAGTCATGGCCAAACTTCGCATGTCATGGCCGAATCGGATAACGCTGGCCCGAATACTTTTAACGTGCCCGTTTGTGATCGCGATGCTGTACGTCAACGATGAGCAATACAAGCCTTGGGCGCGATACGGGGCGATGACGCTTTTCTTGGTAATGGCAATCAGCGATGGACTCGACGGGTGGCTCGCGAGGCGAAACAATACTGTTAGCAATTGGGGTGCGTTCCTTGATCCGCTGGCGGATAAGCTGCTGATTGTCTGCTGCTGTCTGCTGCTGGCATCGGACAAGGCGGCCATACCGGGGATGAAACTGCCTTATGTGGTGGTGGTTATCATCATCGGTAAGGACATCTACACTATATTGGGCTTTATCATCATTTACCTGGTCACCTCGCAGATAAAAACTGTACCGGTGATGATGGGTAAGCTTAGTACCATGCTACAGCTTTCCATGGTGTTAGCGATTCTCATTTCGCCGGAAATGAAGGCGATTTTACCGCGATTTGAGTATTTAGTGCAGTTCTTATGGTGGGCCGCGGCGGTGTTGGCTGTCTTTACCATGATTATCTATACACGCAACGGTACTCGCTATCTCAACGAATACGAACATCAACAAAAGCACAACTGATACCCAACCGGGAACAAGGCTCTTGAACAGTCATCTCCCTGGAGATTACCACGTTGTTTTTTTTTGTAATGTTACCAGGACAATATTTGACAGCGAATATCCACACGGATAGAATGGCAAAATCAACACAGCCAGGGGCGGTTAGCTCAGTTGGCTAGAGCGCCTGCCTTACAAGCAGGAAGTCACAGGTTCAAGTCCTGTACCGCCCATTACCCTAACCCCCTGAGATTCAAAGAGTTGTGGTTTCCCCCCAGATTGTTTCCTGCTGGTAGTTTTGCTCAAAAACGTCATTTTAACGTCAGTCGTATTCATTCCCATCAGGTTATCCAGTGCTTGGCAGGCCCGTTGCTCGTTAGCGTCAGTGGACCGGAGATAGAATTCTTCGGTGGTCTGAATGGAAGCATGGCCCATCAATTTAGTAAGCTTTGGGGCTGGTGTTCCCACATCGGCAAAATTTTGGGCATAAGACTTTCTGAGGCAATGTAACGTCAACTTCTCATCATCAGGTATGCCAGCCGACCCATTTTTATCAGTGGCAGAAGGTATCTCATCTCGAATCCAGGTTGTCCCACAAGGATGAGCTAATCGCTGAGATCATGGCTGATCACATTCGCTTTAAAAAAATTGGCGAGGCTTGACTTGACAATAATTGAACCATCGACAAGAATAGTATCGGCTGGCCAAACGGAAGTAGGCTCTGTAGAGGTACAACCTGCCAGGAACCGGCAACGCCGGTTTTAATAACCCCCGCTGGGGGGTCAGCCGGGATGACGCAATACCGTTGGGGTGGACCTTAGTGTCCACCCACTTCCTTCAAAATGTATTACAGTAGAGCAGCCAACTGTCACACGAAAGGAATTATCATTATGAGCAAATATCTTGCGACGACAATTATTATTGCGGTTGTTGTTACCACGAACTTCATGAGCATTGCTGCAGGAGCTGATGTGTTGCCGATTCACGGGCTTTATGAAGTGGGACACGAGCAGGTGGAACTTCGCGGTGGATTCTGGGGCCCGCGTCTGAAAACCCACCATGAAACGACTATCCCCCATGCGCTTGACTGTTTGGAGCGAGATGGGCACGTTACCAACTTCGACAAGGCGGCGGGAGTGTTCGACGGCCCGCTTAACGGCCACCATGCCTTCGATTCCGATATCCACAAGGCTATGGAAGGCGCAATGTATTCCTTGCAGCATAACGACGATCCCAAGCTGCGTCAACGCGTGGAAGGTATTCTCGATCGCATCCTGGCTGCTCAACAAAAGGACGGTTACCTGGTCTCCTATTTTATCGTCAATGGGCTTGATAAAAAATGGGACGATTTGCGCCTGGAACACCAAATGTATAATGCGGGACACTTTTTTGAGATGGCTGTCGAACATCATCGGCTCAGCGGCAATTCCAAAGCGATTGATGCCGCGAAACGGTTCGCCGATCATATTGATAGCGTTTTCGGGCCTGGAAAACGTTATGATGTCGATGGACACGAGGAAATCGAACTGGCCCTGGTGAAACTGTATCGCGCTACCGGTGAGCGACGATATCTGGAGTTATGCCGGTTCTTGCTGGACGAGCGAGGCCATCTCCACGGTATGGAGCGAAAACCGTTCAAACAAGGCCCGTTGGTAACGCCCGAGCGGGTCGAAGGCCAAACCGATGAGGAATATCACCGTGCAACCTGGCACGCCAGTCTGCGATGGCGCAATGGCCGGATGCAGGATCATAAGCCGCTGGTCGAGCAGAATGAGGCAGTCGGCCATGCCGTGCGGGCCGGATACGTTTATTCGGCGATGGCCGATATCGCCCGCTTTTCAGATACTACGGAATATGAAAAGGCCGTGGATAACATCTGGCAGGATGTGGTTAGTCACAAAATGTACGTCAATGGGGCTGTCGGCACGGCACAGTATGACGATGAGGGATACGGTGATCCGTACCTGCTGCCCAACAGAACTTATTGCGAATCGTGTGCGTCGATCGCCCACGTTTTTTGGCAGCACCGAATGAACTTACTCAAAGGTCAGGCAAAATACGCCGACGTGATGGAACTGGCGCTCTACAACGGAGTCCTGTCGGGAATCTCGCTCTCAGGCGATAGCTTCTTCTATCAGAATCCGCTGGAAAGCAAAGGGAGCACCCGAAGTTCCTGGATCGGTCTGGCGTGCTGTCCTACGAACCTGGCACGGATCATTCCACAGGTTGGCGGACTGGTTTATGCCCAGGGTAAAAACCAGTTGTATGTCAACTTCTTCGCCGCGGGAGAGGTCTCGCTCAAAATGGATGGCGACATGAAAGTGAAACTGACCCAGGAGACCGACTACCCATGGAACGGTCACGTGAAGTTGACGGTCACGCCGGAGCAGCCATCCGATTTCGCTCTGTACCTGCGGATACCCGGCTGGGCGATTGGCCGGCCTGTTCCCAGTGATTTGTACCGCTTCGCCGATTCGACGGCCGCTCCCGTTGAACTGAAGGTCAATGGAAAAACAATCGATGCCACTCCAGGTGAAGACGGTTACGTCCATTTGAAACGTTTATGGAAGGCCGGGGATATCGTGGAATTGGACTTGCCGATGCCGATCCGCCGGGTTTACGCTCACGAGAAAGTCGAGGCGGACAAAGGAAAATTGGCGTTGATGCGCGGCCCGATCACCTACTGTCTCGAGGCGGTCGATAATCCCGATGTGGACGTTCTTAAAGTAACCTTGCCGCGAAAAGCCAAACTCCACGCGGAGCATCGCGATGGATTACTCGGTGGTGTGACAGTCCTCAAGGGCGAAGGCCTCGACAACCAGCAGCGTCCGGTCACTCTAACGGCCGTGCCGTACTATGCCTGGGCAAACAGGGGGAAAAGTGCGATGACGATCTGGATCGACGAAACATCGATGAGTGCGTCGTCACCCATCGAATAAAACGGGACACGTAGAGCCACGTAAGCGAAAACTCAATCGTTATTTATACTACGAACGGTTGCGATTCCCATCAGCATCGTTATCGTGACAAAAACAATTTTTAGAGGTTCCCTTTATCATTGGGCCCGTAATACAGTTGTTCCTTTGTGGAAAAACGCCAACCGTTTCCATCTATTTCCAATGGATTACGTAACCGGTTCTTATCCCCCAGTAACTCCAGTGTCATGGGCCAGTCTTTTATGCCGCTCAGGGCATCGACGGCCTGAACGTTTTGCCAGCCGAGGGTGTTGGCAATTTGCAGTGCGTTTTCAGGTGAGAAGTTTCTGATAAAGCCGCACAAGAAGCCGGCGATAGTCGCGTCGCCGGCACCGAGAGCGGAGCCAAACACCTCGGCCTTGAACGTTGAAGCCCACATCTCGCGACTGGCCCATAGTTCAATATCCCTGGGACAGGCTGAGCCTATTGCACTGAGTTGATCCGCTCCGGCAGTACGCAGGTACAGGCCGCGGATGCCACATTTAATAACGACAATCTTGGCTCCCATTGAAAGCAATCGGTCAGAAATAGCGGTACAATCTTCCGGTTCGTACATGACAACGGGGTCACACTCGGCAGCCTGGGCGTTTCTCTTATCGAACAGGTCGCGATCGATCATAAAAGCGATTTCACCAATGCTCGGCAGAAAAATATCTACGTAAGGCAGGCTCGCTTCCAGTATCTTGATCCAATCGACCCGCCCGGCACCAGCGGAGGGATCGGGCGGGGCCATATCCAAACTCGTCGTAACGGACAGATCCTTGATTTGTTTGTACATTTGGGCCAGCTCAGCACCGCCATTTTCGTACATACGCTTCATCAGGGGCGGGTAGCCAAAATGAAACAGTATGCAATCCTGGGCCAGTTTGTAGTCAATATCTTCCGGACCGAACGTGTCGTTGGCAGCGGGATTGTGCAGAACAAAGCGATCTACACCCGGTGGAGCAAGGACTATGGCGTATGATGTATTCTGATCCGAAACAGTCTTAAATGCCTTGGCTCTTTCGGGGCCGATTTTTTCCCTGACGATATTACCGATCTCGTCATTCCCGATCTTGCCGTTGAGGACGGCGTCAACGCCCATTTTTGCCAGTGCCAGCCCCGTGTTCGATACGGCGCCACCGGTGGAAAGAACCAATTCCTCAACATTGGTCAGCTTGCCGGGAGAGAACATCTGACTGATCTGCGATTTGGAGCCGACAGAAAATCGAGGGCTCAGATCAAGACAAAAATGGCCGGCTATCATGACTTTTTCGTTCACAGCCAATCATCCTGGGTAATGGGGGCCATGGTTTTTCCAAGCCTTCGGGGACGACCGGTTTGGCGCCATTAATCGCCAATTTTGCACACATGATCTATCATCATTGACGCAACCGGTCATATTTTTACCCGGCTATCGTAATCTTCCCTGTCTGCATTGTAAACAAATTATCATGCAAAAAAGAATGGCTCTCGTCCAAAAATAATTAACGCCTTTTACCCCCCCTAAGTGAAAAAATTGGGCTAAATGAAAGTTTTTTAATAATTTTGCTTGACTTTTCGATTACGTATGTAATACTTCATGTATTGGATATTACAAGCGTAATCTTACGGAGACAGATGTGCAGAATAATTCCAGGATATCGCAAGCGGAATGGGAAGTTATGAAGGTTTTGTGGGCTCAGTCACCAGCGACTGCCAACGATGTGGTTAACGCCCTGTCGGAAAAGACTTTATGGAATTCCAAAACCATAAGAACGCTGATTAATCGGCTGGTCAAGAAGAAGATATTGGCTTTTGAGAAGAAAGGGCGCCAGTATCACTATCGGCCGTTGGCTACGGAGATGGAATGCGTCAGGGCGGAGACAGCATCGTTTTTGTCACGTGTTAGGGGCGGCCCGGTCAAGCCGATGCTGGCGGCCCTTCTCGAAGAGCAACAGTTGTCAGCAGAAGAGATCGCGGAGCTGAAACGGATTCTGGATGAAAAAGTAAAGGACTAAAGATGGACTTTGTGACGCAAAATGTAGAAGTTACCCCTTTCCTGGCGTGGCTGGCGCGGACGAGTCTGCAGGGTAGTGTGTTGATTTGCCTGATTCTGCTGGTTCAGAAGATCGCCCGGGGTAAGCTGCCGGTGCGGTGGCGTTATTGTTTCTGGTTGCTGCTGCTGGCGCGGTTGGCGCTGCCGTGGGCGCCACAGAGCAGGATGAGCGTATTTAATTTGCTGGAACCGGCCAAAGTTGTTTTGGACGATGACAATGGCGAGAGCGGAATGGTTGTTGTCGAATTGCCAATGGTGACAACGGCGGCAACCGAAAGCGTCTTTACGAAACATGAGGAGCCGAAGAAAGATATTGCAGGAACTAACCAGGCCGGCGGGGTGGATGGCCAGGCGGCATCAATTAAAGGAATTGGGCTGTTGACGTTGGTGTGGTTGACTGGGGCGGTGGTTTTGGCGGTGGCGATATTGGTGGCAAATTTCAAGCTGTGGTGGATCGTTAAATGCCTGCGGCCGCTGACGGATCAGAAGATTCTCGATCTGCTGGAAGACTGCAAGGAGCAGATGGGGATACGAACGATTGTGGGGGTGGTGGTAACGGATAAGGTGAAAAGTCCGGCGTTGTTTGGTTTTATCCGGCCGCGGCTGTTGCTGCCGATGGGAATGATTGAGGCGGTTGGGCTGGAATGAGCTGCGTTATATTTTTCTGCATGAGTTGGCGCACCTGAGGCGGCATGATATTTATCTGGGCTGGATAACGGCGGTGCTGCAGGTGCTGCACTGGTTTAATCCGTTGATCTGGTTTGGGTTTTACCGGATGCGTGTGGACCGGGAGTTGGCGTGCGATGGGTTGGCGCTGGGGACGGTGGGCGCCGACGAATCCAAAAAATACGGGCGGACTATTGTGAATCTGCTGGAGCGTTTTTCGCAAAGGCAATATGTACCTTCGATGGCGGGGATACTGGAAAACAAGGCAAACCTCAAAAGGAGAATTACCATGATTGCCAATTTCAAAAAGGCGTCAAAAAAGCATACAATCGCCGCGATAGGCTTGATTTTTGTCCTTGCTTGTATTGCTTTAACCAACGCTGAAAATAAATCCGCCAGTCGATACAATGATCGGCTGACCAATAAAGTGACTGTAGATGTCGATCATAGCCCCAAAAATGACAAACTTAGTGTTCAGTATGCGGTGATAGCTGTATGTAAGGATGTAGGAATTCCTTATCAGTGGGACAAATCCGCAAAATTGGCCGATCCTGAGCGGAAGCGTTTTATTAAGCCGGTCCACATCAAAGATGTACCGCTGGAAAAAGCCCTGCTCGATATTTTGACACCGGTCGGCCTGCAATTTGGTCTTGATGAAAACGGGCTATATCTCTATCGGCCCGATGCGTCGAAAATAGCGGCACAAAAACTCAGCGGAGAAGATGACAAAGCACAAATACTTGTTGATTGCAAGCTTTTTGAGATTCCAGTGGAGTTGGCCCGGAAGGAACTCGGTTGGGTTCGGGAAGATCCAGAAAATGAAGATCCAAGAAAAACAGGCGGGGTAATGGGTAATGTAAGCGGGGAATCTGCAGGGCAATTGGAGAGGCGGCGCCAGGGAAAAGGTGGCAAACTATTGTCAGCTCCACGTGTTAAAATGGGCCAGGAATATGCAGGGCAATTGGAGAGGCTGTGCCAGGAAAAAGGCGGCAAACTATTGTCAGCTCCACGTGTTCTAATACTCGACGGCCAAGAAGCGGTAGTAACGATGGTTACAGAATACCCCTATATTCCCGGGTATGAAACGGATGACCAAACAGGTCAGCCAAAAAAGATAGTCAAATATGTAGAAGGCGGCATTGTCCTGAAAGTCACAGGAACAATCCAAAATGCCGACCGGAAGACCATCAAACTGGATATGAACTTTGATCGCAAAAAACCCAGCTTAACAACGCAGCAACATCAGGATGGTTATGAGTATCAAATACCCGTTATGAACTTCCAGGTTGTCAGCACCACCTGCCTGGTCGAAAGCGGCCAGCCTCTTATCACCGGCGGTTTTGTAGGCGATGGGAAGGTGCAGTATCTGGAGATTACGGCCAAGGTGATGCCGCCGGAAGAGATAGATTCCCAGGGCAAACAAAACATACGCACGTCGTGTGGTGTGCCGGCCCCGCTAAGCACCCTTGCCGAGCGAATGAATCAACCGATCACCTACCAGTGTACAGAGCAGCCTATTGGTAAGGTGCTGGGGCAGTTGGCCGAATGGGCCGATGTCGATATTATCAAGAGCGAGGAAATCAAAGGTGACGTGACTTTCAAGGTTACAAAGGTACCTTTGAAGGAGGTTTTGCGCAACATTTTGGCCGCTCACGGCTGGGGATATGTTCAGACGGAAAATATGATTAGAGTGGCTCCGCTGGGAGAGATAGATTCCCAGAGCAAAACAGATGCACCCAGCGAGGTGTGCCAGCCACACAAAGCGGAAACCTTGCCGAGCGAATGACTCGACTGATCCCCTGCCAGTAACAGTATGGGGTAAAGCCCATATTAGTTTGTGGCGTTATAAATGGCTTTTATGGCGGCAGCGGGGTTGGCGGAGGTGAAGATGGCGTGGCCGGCTACGAGGGTGTCGGCTCCGGCTTTTGTGATAATGGCGGCTGTGGTCGGATCGATGCCGCCATCAACTTCCAGTCGCTGGTCGGGGCGGAGCAGTTTTTTTAGTTCTGCGCAGCGATGTACGCTTTCGGGCAGGAAGTGTTGACCGCCGAAACCCGGTTCGACCGTCATAAGCAGGACCATATCAACCTCGCTGATAACCGGCGCTAGTGCGGCAACGGGTGTTTCGGGTTTTATGGAGATTCCTACCGCTACGTCCAGGTCGCGGAGTTGTTTGATTATGGTTTGTGGATCGGTCACGGCTTCCAGGTGAAAGGTAATGCCGTCGGCGCCGGCTTTGATAAATTCGGGTGCATAGCGGGCCGGGTCGGTAATCATCAGGTGGGTATCGAAAAAGAGTTTGCTGTGCAGGCGGATTTTTCGCACCACAGAGGGTCCAATGGTAAGGTTGGGTACGAAATGACCGTCCATTATGTCGATGTGCAGTATGTTGACATAGTTTTCAACCCGGGCAATATGGTCAGCCAGGTGGGCAAAGTCGGCGGCCAATACGGATGGAGCTATCTCAATTGTTCCGGTAACCGGCAATTTCGACACATCCAGGTTCCTCGCAAGGTGGGATACGGTTCTTACTCTTTGTCGTCAAGGATTTCCAGGCATGTGAATTTTTTGCCTTCCATGAACTCCAGGCTGGCGCCGCCGCCGGTGGAAATATGGCTCATGCGATCTTCCAGGCCGAACTGCTCGACCGCCGCAGCGCTGTCGCCGCCGCCGATGATGCTGATAGCTCCGTCGTCGGTAGCCTTAGCGATTGCCTCGGCGACGGCCCTGGTGCCGACATCGAACGGCACCATCTCAAACACGCCCATGGGACCGTTCCAGACGATGGTCCGGGCGTCAGCAAGTTTGTCGGCGAACAGTTTGCAGGTTTCCGGGCCGATATCCAGTCCTTCGTAACCATCCGGGATGTCACCACTATTAACCTTGTTTTTAGCGTTGGCTTTGAACTCTCTGGCGATAACATTGTCCACCGGCAGAACGATTTCACCTCCTTTGCTCCGTGCCGATGCCAACAAATCCGATGCCACTTCCAGTTTGTCCAGCTCGCAAATACTATTGCCCACTTCATACCCCTGGGCTTTGAAGAAAGTATAGGCCATTCCGCCGCCAATGAGAATGCGATCGACTTTATCGATGAGGTTTTCGATTACGTTGATTTTATCGCTGACCTTTGCTCCGCCGAGAATCGCTACGAACGGTTTGGCCGGTTCGGCCAGTGCGTCACCGAGATACTTAAGTTCTTTTTCGATGAGAAAACCGCAAACGCGCCGGCCGGGGCCGAGAACTGACGGTACGCCGTACATGGAGGCGTGTTCACGGTGAGCGGTGCCGAAGGCGTCGTTGACGTAAACATCAGCCAGTTGTGCAAGCTGAGCGGCGAAACCGGGATCGTTTTTTGTCTCGCCTTTGTGGAATCGCAGGTTTTCCAGTACAATCACTTGGCCATTCTGAAGTTTATCGACCATTGCCCGGACTTCCGGTCCGACGCAATCGGGCGCGAGTTTCACTTCCTGGTCCAGCAACTCTGCCAGTCGCCGGGCGGCCGGGGCCAGTGAGAACTTTTCGTCCCGTACGCCCTCTGGGCGACCCAAATGTGAAGCAAGGATCAAACGCGACCCCGCCTTCAGTGCCTTTTTGATACTGGGCAGTGCCATTTGAATCCGCCGGTCATTGGTGACGTTGCAGTCATCATCGAGCGGCACATTAAAATCAACCCGCATAAAAACCCGTTTGCCCTTTACGTTAATATCGGCAATAGTTTTCTTAGCCATTTTTCTTACCTTTCCAGCAGCAACGGCCATCGCAAACCTGTTAATAGTCCATGTGGCTCCCTTTAGAGCATTTGGGCCAGCATTTTCATCAGATCGACGCTTCGGCAGGAATAGCCCCATTCGTTATCGTACCAACTGACAACCTTGACCATATTGGAACTGGCCTTGGGCACGGTCATGGTCGAAAGGGCATCAAAGATACTGGAATGGTTGTTGCCGATGATGTCGGAGCTGACGATCGGTTCATCACAGTATTCCAAAATACCCTTCATCACGCCGCCGGCGGCAGCCTTGACCGCATCGTTGATCTGATCGACAGTGACTTCCTTCTTAAGCTCCGCGGTCAGATCGACCACACTGCCGTCCATCACCGGCACTCGCATGGCAAAACCATCGAGTTTGCCGTTCAATTCCGGAATGACTTTACCGACGGCACGAGCGGCGCCGGTGGTGGTGGGTATAATGTTGGCCGCCCCGGCACGAGCACGCCGCAGATCTTTGTGCATCATGTCGGCAATGTTCTGATCGTTGGTGTAAGCGTGAATGGTGGTCATTATCCCACGTTTGATCCCGAAATTATCGTTTAGCACCTTGGCTATTGGCCCCAGGCAGTTCGTCGTACAACTGGCGTTGGAGACACAAGCGTGCTCCGGCTTGAGATCACCGTTGTTGACGCCCAGTACTATGGTAACGTCAATTTCATCGGCGGCAGGAACGCTCAATATCACCTTTTTGGCGCCGGCCTTGAGATGATCACCATAGCCGCCCTTTTCACTCTGGCGTTTGCGGAAGACACCGGTCGATTCGAGCACAATATCCACGCCCAGATCGCCCCAGGGCAAATTGGCCGGATTACGCTCGGAAAAAACCTTGACCTTTCGACCGTTGATAACGATAGCATCGTCCTGGGCGACGACCTTGCCGGCGAACTTGCCCATCACCGTGTCATATTTAAATAAATGGGCGTTTGACTGGACATCGCACAGATCGTTGAGCGCGACTGCCTCGAACTCATCGCTGCGCTGTGCCAAAATACGCATTACCGTCCGCCCAATTCTTCCAAATCCATTGATTCCTACTTTAATAGGTGCCATTTGTTATAACTCCTTACTAATTTTCGATTTCCTTGAAACAAAAATCCAGCCGGTACATATAGCAGCAGAAAATCATCTTGTCAATAGCCGTGTGAAAAAAGGTAAAAACAAGCCCCAGGCTCGTGGGTACAACCGGCGGCACCCAGCCTGTTAACTCCATTATTTTAAGGGGGTTACAGAAACTACCCCTTCAGCCAACCCGCCACATCGGGCGTGTGATAGGTTATAATCAAATCCGCTCCGGCACGTTTGAGTCCGGTGAGAATCTCCAGTACGATAGATTTCTCGTCGATCCAGCCGTTGGCGGCGGCGGCCTTGACCATCGCGTACTCGCCGGAAACGTTATACGCCGCCGTGGGCATGGAAAATGTGTCTTTAACCCGCTTTATGATGTCCATATAGGCCAGGGCGGGTTTGACCATTACGATGTCGGCTCCCTCTCGGATGTCAAGTTCCACTTCCCGCAACGCTTCATCACTGTTGGCAATATCCATTTGGTGGCTGCGACGGTCACCGAATTTCGGCGCCCCTTCGGCGGCATCGCGAAATGGACCGTAAAAACTGGACGCGTATTTAGCTGAATAGCTCATGATCGGTATATGACTGCAAGCCATACCGTCGAGTGTCTGACGCATAACGCCGACCGCACCATCGATCATGCCCGACGGAGCGACAATGTCAGCTCCGGCCCGTGCGTGCGAGGCCGTCTGCAAAGCCAAATTTTCCAGTGTGGCATCGTGATCGAGTACTTTCCGTCCATTTCGCTCGACAATTACGCCGCAATGGCCATGATCAGTATATTCGCAAAAACAAACATCACAGATCAATATCATTTCCGGCGTCGCTTTACGCAGGGCACGCAGGGCACGCTGAATGATCCCGTTTTTATCGTCCCAGCTATCCGAGCCGATTGGGTCTTTGTGAGCCGGTATGCCGAAAAGCAGCACCGCCCGAATACCCATATCGAAAAATTTCCGAGCCTGTTCGGTGAGATTATCCACGGAAAGCTGATATTGCCCCGGCATTGAGGCGATTTCTTTCTTTACCTTCTCGCCATGATGGACGAACAACGGTTGTATGAGATCGCTGATCTCCAGCGTAGTCTCCCGTACCATTTGCCGAAAGGTTGGATTACCGCGTAAGCGGCTGAGTCTGGTAGTAGGATAGTCCATAGGATAAGATTCCTTTTCAATTATTTTATCAATTTCGAGATTTCGCGAAATTTCGGATGTTTGCTCGATAGAGTCATTTCCATAATTGCCGCTTCCGTGGTGGTTACTATCGCTCCGGCGTCGCGCAACCGTTGCAGTGCGGTTTCGGTATCGCTTGGGCGGCGTGACCCGATCGCGTCAACCGCCAGGTATGGCTCCAATCCCAGCATAATCGCGTCATAAGCCGTTTGCGCTATGCATACATGCGCCTCAATTCCCACCAGTAACACCTGTTTCCGTGCGGTTGTCAGCAAAACCTCTCTTACGGTTTCGTCCTGCAGGCAACTGAAGGTGATTTTATCGTAGTAGTGCGATTCACCCAGTATATTACGCAAAGTTTCCACGGTTCGGCCCAAACCTTTGGGATACTGCTCGGTTACGATAATCGGCACATCGAGCAGTTTGGCCGCCTTGATCATTACCCGGCTGCGTTCGACAATGCGGTCGAAATCCGGGATATGGTCCTGAAATGCCTCTTGAACATCCACCACCATCAAAACGCATTTGTCTGCCCACAGCAGTTTTTCGTGCCGCATACTATCAACTTCCTTCATAACAATCCAGGCTGTTGCCTATACTCTAAATCCAAACTGTCGCGTATATTCTAACGCCAGGCTGTCGCACATTCAAGTTGGCGGCTTTCGCTGTCTATTGCTTTGCGATGACGAATAATGAATGAACCGCGGTCAGATTCAACCGTACTATAGTGACCGATTGCCCGTCTTCGACCGAGTTGGAAAATTCAGGAACGAAAACCTCCCCGGTATGCGGGTCCCACGCTTCGATCGTGAATTTCCCCCGCAATTTGGCACAGGTATCCACCGTCGAACTGCCGATATTTGCGAAAAAGTAAATATCAGTCATGTCTTTCACTTTATGGATATAGCGCAGTTTCGCGTCGTTCTCGAATTCCACATCGTAAACGTTAACGACACTGTCAAGTGCCCGGCGAAGGTTCGACTCGTTTGGAGAATTAAGGTAGATACTGACCGCTCCATTGCCGCCGTTTTGTACGACAAGTGAATCGCTGTGGCACAGATTAGGACCGTTATCCAGATGTAGTTCGAACTCGTATATCGAAGGGGTTTCTGAAGATACACTCCCGATCGAAAGCCGGACCCGCGAGGCGGCAACGGTGGTGAATTTGTCCACCTTATTTGCGCCGATCGAATTGCCTGAAACGCAGGTGCCCCAGGTACTGCCGTCCCAATATTCGACGCTGTATGAAGATACTCTGTCAAAAGCCTCTTTGATAATTGCCGTATTAAACGTTTTGTCTGCCCCAAAATTCACTTCGAGCCACCAGCTCTTTGCTTCTTGATCGGAAGGAGCCCAGCGAGTGTCCATCGAACCATCGATGGCTTTAGCGGCCTCGTAGGCGCCAGACTCACGCCACTCCGTGGAAGCTGTGGCAATTATCTGTTGGCTGACTTGCGGGAACATCGCCTTGATGGTCCTGACCACGTCCCCGTCGTGGCCAAACTCTGCCGATTTATACGGGAGTTGTCCTGTCGCGATAACCTTGCCGCCATTGTCATAAAACTGCTTTATTTTCTGCAGATTGCTCCAACGGATGGTCCTGTGCCCTGGCATAATAAGCACTTTATACTCTTCACGGTTTATTTTATTGTTAAGCTTGATGACGCTGCCATTGACCGAACACCTCTCATCCAGAACTTCTGGGTGGAGAAAAGTGAAATCGCGGCATACATTTGTAGCCAGGAGTTCGCCCAGATAAACGTAGTCCGCTTCAGGAACATTCACACCGCCGGTATAGGGATCTAGCGGACCATCGAAATAGTAACCAGCCTGTAAGGTTGCTATCGGGTACAGCACAGCGATGTCGGCCACATGCCGGCCGATGTCCTGCAACAGCACGTTGAGCCTGCCGAGGTACGCGTTATATTCAGGAAGCTCCTTGGAATACACAGGGGACCGATAGGAAAGCTCAGGCCGATATGTGACATTATCGAGATTATACCAAACCCCATGTGGAATAAAATTATTGATACCCTTGGCATATTGCTCCATCACAATCGAATACAACCGCTCCCAGGGTAAAGTTCCCATGGCGCCATAGCTTTCTGTCATTGCCTGTGACTTATCCCAGTTGTACACCACTGAGCTGACGATCTTATAATACCCTTCCGGATCGTTGTCCCATCCGATCTTGTCAATCCCCGGAACATCCTGGTATTTATAACATTTCATAAGATCGCCTGAGACGCCTACCGGGTTTTTTATGTTCTCCTGGTCCTGATGGCCCAGTAGCGGTATTCCGCCGTGTGCACTGCACCAGTCTTGTACTGTTTTCATAAAACCAGTGGCATAAAGTTCTGCCCTGAACCCGAAAAGATAATTTCTGGCCGCCTGGGTCTCAGGACCTATGTCGTACCACAGCGACGGATAATACGGTGTCGGGCTAAAGCCATACTTGGCAACAAACTTATCGTTGAACTTGTCAGTCCACAAACGGCCTTGTCCGCGATACATCGTTGGCTCATCGTAAAAAGCACCGCCTATTGTCGATCCGAACTCACTCCCGAAGTGATCATAATAAGGCTGATAAACCATACCGATAAATTTAGCGACTTGATCCGGTTCGAGATAATCGACATTCGGATCGCCATCGAGTACGCAGACGAAAATCATAATCTTCCATGATCCGCCCGGAACATCCCAGGAAATCGTTGTTCCGCTCACCTTGCTCGTAAGGTCAACTCTTTCTTTGGTAACGGTATTCATGGCAACGATACTCATGAGCGTTCCGGCGGGAATTTGCCTGGAAAAAGTCTTCGGACCGGTAACATTGTCTTCGTGTTTGTCAAGTCGTCGCAAGGTAGCATCTGGATATTTGTTCTTAAACCGAGGAATCCCATCGCCCATATTAGCGCCGCAGCTTCCGCTGGGAAAACCGTATTCGTCATAAATAGTCAGGAACATCCCTAATTGCTTGGCTTTTGTCACGGCAGCGCGATAGAGCGTAAAATACTCATCGGTAAGATACTTGGGGGTAAAATCCTCTCCAAAGGGCAGCGGAGCCAGACCGCCATAACCACTGTCCAGATTGCCTTGCATCTGGTTGGCAACTTCGGTTGCGGTCACTGCGGTATTGTTCCAAAACCACAGCGGCCTTGGCCTGAACTTGACAGGCGGATTGACAAAATCGGCCTTCATGTCCGCAATACAGGGTGCAACCAACAGTATGACGCTTGCCATGCACGACACGGTAAAAATTAGCTTAGTTAGAATCTTTTTCATCATAGAATCCTTTTTTAATTTCTTTCTCATAATCTTATCTCGAACTCCGGATGAGCAAGGCACAAAATAAATATGTCGATCTAATCTGCGGGTAAAATGGTTATATCGACAGGGACAACTTCATTGATAGTAACGAACACAACCAGGTCATTGCCTTCCAGTTTACGGTTTATTCCAGCCCTGTAATTGACATAATCCTTCCCGTTTACAAGAACCTTGGCTCCGTCTGTATTCCAGTTTTTAATATAGAAGGCAGGGTTCAGGACAGGTGAGTCTTTGCTCCCTTTAAGGTGTATCTCAGATGTGTTGGATTTACCTGACACGTTTTCAATCTGATAGCATCTCTGGCTTCTATCGTATCCCTTGGAAACAAAACCAGGCCCTGTCGATAATTCAGCCGGATAGGCCCATGAGCGGCCAAACCTTACCAGTTCGGTCATATTCATACTATTCATGCCGTACAACGCATTCCAGTAAAGACGATTTCCGTTCTCATGGACAACCGGGTTTGAACAGGGTGAGCTGGAAATATGTGATGGACGATCCAGTGTTTTTCGCCATCGTCCGTCACAACGCGCCTGGTTCACGGGAAAATGGTTATATCCAACATCGATCAATCTGACCCACATACGGTTTCCCGGTTCAAAACAGATATATGGTTTGTTCTTTGACTTGAAATTAAATTGTTGCACTGTATAGTTTCTATTCCAGTCAGTCGGTTGCTTGTCCCGGTCAACAGAAACAGCCCTGGTATTATAATCATAATCAGCCACGTGCACGTAATCGTTTTCCAGAAGTTGATCGTTGTCCTGGCCCGGCTGTGTAACCGGCAGTGATTCCTGTAACTGAAGGGCTCTGCCTGTGGTATCCTTATTCCATGACACCTTTCTTACCGCTGATCCATCGGGATAAATTGTGTAATACTCATCCACCCAGCATTCCCACCCGGTCTTGGGATCAGGCAGCCATGTGCTCCCGTGTGAGCTGACCGGTGCGTACCGCCAATGGACCACTGCCCGGGCCGCATTGTTTTCTATCATCCGAACATGGGAAAACCGACAGTGCCGGTCCTGCATGTGTTCGAAACAACCCTCTATGTCGTCTTTCCCGCTTCCCCACGTCTCAAGGCTTTGATCGGTCATCCAATTCTCATTTTCAGATACCCAGCACGGACCGTATCTGACGCCTCTCCAGAAAATAAATTTCACAGGCGAGTTATCGAAGCAGACGACAATGTCAGGGTCCTGATCTACAGGCCACAGGTTATCCCATCCATCGTAGTATTTCAGCTTCGTATAAAAAGCTCCGAAATGACCTGGGTTCTTTTCGATTGTCGGCAGCCTCCGGGGCTGAATATCCGGGACACTCACCGCATACTTGGAAAAATCTCTCTTGACCTGATCTGCCGTTAATGCCTTGTCGAATACCATGATTTCATCGATGATCCCGTCCAGTCCATAATAATCCGGCATGGTGCCCCACGTCCTGATGGTATTGCTGGGCCTTCTGGGTGCGGTGACCATACCAATAACGCAGTCGCTTTTGGAAGGATAGATCATGCCGCCTGTGATCGCCACTTCGCTCGAAGCTTCGCCATTCACATATAATGTCATGGCCTTGCCTGCCGTGTACACAGCCGCAAGATGCATCCATCTTCTCAGGGGCATCGTCTCGTTGGCACTTGTGCAGGATACCCATTGTTCAGCGATAGCGGTCTCGAAGGACACCTGACCGTACGGCCCGATCAATAGACGATATCCCTTGACTTCATCCGATTCGGTCGTGATCACCGGGCACCAGTTCAATGGATATTCTCCCAAAGATACCCATGCCTCTATTGTGAATTCGTCGCCTGGTTTTACTGTATCTTTTCCTTCACGGATAACCCGGGTTGTAAAGCCATCGAGTCGCAGACCTTTGCCGCTAACACCGGGCGCCTCTTCGAAATTACCTTCGATAGTGTCTGCTATATTCGTTGATAATTCGATCGACTCCCCGTTCTTTATGGTCTCAAAATCCCATTTCATGACAGGATTCTGACCTACTGCCGCGGATGAAATTAATAAAAATAGAAATAAATAAATATTTTTCATAAGTCACTTCCTGTTAACTTTCGCGGTTTTTTTAAACCCAATTTCCATCCGACAGGGATGGCCATAAAAAAAACATCTTCCACGCTATTGTAATGGCTTACGATCCATCTGCAAGCTTAAAAGATCGTTTTTCCAGTGCCCGTGAATATCTGGTCGGAATATTTCCCAATCGGCGGCATCCGGGCGGTCCTTTTCAAAGCACATTATTTTCGGTACAATCAACCAATTTAGATATTGACATTGCGTTGGAACTATTAAATAATTGACCGCGAAAATGCTTAAACTATATTGATTCTTTTTGTTGTACGACTTACATCAGAATGAAACGGAGAGTCCATTATGAATACTATGACAAAAAAGTATGTATCTGTTGTCAGTGTGGCGGTTATTATGTACAGTACGTTACTGTTCGCCGAAGATAACACAGTCTATGAAGGAAACGTTGGTGGCTACACCTCTGTCAGCATAGAGAGGGTTGACCAAACGTACGACGCCGGGTATTCGATGTATTCAGCGGCCTGGCCTTTAATGCTGGAGTATCCCGGGCATAGTTTTCAATCGGGTCTGTTCGGCACGTGGATGTTTGCTCAGAATGACAAGCCTGTGCCTGAAGGTATCAGTCTGTATTCGGACATCGAGGGCGGACTCGGCTGGTGGCGAGACACGGAGTATCCCACAGAAACTCCAAAATTTATTATGGGTGGCGTAGAACTGAACTTTCGCGGATGGGCCAACGGGCCTGGTGCCGGCCAGGGAAGAGACTGGAAGAACCCTAAAGGCAAGTATGGTGTAGCACAACTCAGCCCATGGGTGCTGTGGCCTCCAGACGGCCTGAATCTCAAACAAGGTACCTGCGGCGAACTATTTGGGTCCGGCTATCTGCCGTTGCCGCTGACTGAGGCGAAATCTACCACCGCGGGCAAAAACGTCCTCACCGGAAATCACTGCTGGACCCTGTTTCTCAACACCGCAACCTTCAAGGGCCCGGTCACCTTCTTCACACCTTATTTCTGGTCCAGTGCGTCCGTTGACGATTCTCGACTGAGTGGCATGTTTCTTGACAGCCGACCATCTGAAGCCAATAAACCTTTTTCGATGGAAACGCAGGATATCCGCTGCGCTCAAGCCACCGACTCCAAAGGTCAGACCTATGCCCGCATGGCCCCGACCCAGTACCCCATAGGCCCTCAGGGTGATTCGCTATTATTACACCAGCTTACAGTTTACAACAAGAAAGCACTCTGGGACGCCGTTAAGGCATGGTTTGAAGGCGGCGATCCGGTTGACAGCCTCATCGACCCCAGGGGCGCTTGCGTGCAAAAGTTTAACGCACAAGGCGGCGCAGACTGGAAAATTTATATGCATCATATCACCAGGGGGCAAGAAGCTCCGATGGCTATGGATTCCTTTATGATCGCAAAGGCATCTGATCCGATGACTTTCAGCTTTCAGTGGGACAGCAATCTGGTTACAAAAAAAGAAACCAAAAACGGCTCACTGGTAACACTGCCCCAGTACTATCGCCTGGTAAAAGACGACAAGGACAGCAAGGGCAAGTGGGTTGTGGTGGCGGCAAAAGATGTTCCGGATGAAACCGGGCTGAAAAAAATTAGCTTTAGCAGACCCGCCGAGAATCCACCAAAAACATACGTGACGCCAGATGATGCAGCCAGTTGCTGGAAAAAGCCCGGCCCCGTGGCTGGACCTTTCAAGGCACGCCCCGGAGACGGCAGCGTTGTGACCTACTACTGGTATCGATTCGCCGACCAGCCTTCGCTACTCAATGCGGATTTGACTGATGCCGAGCGCGAGAACATGCAGAAGCGTGTCGAGAAGCTCCACCGCCACTGGACAAAGGACCGACAGTACCTGGCCCCGCCAAAGGTCGGAACACTGGCGGAAATCGACCCGGCACTAATCGTCACCCCGCCGAAGGGCATGGAGGTAGGCTATGTGCCCATCGTTACACGGCAGGGACTAGAGGAATAATCTCGCTTGAATGGAAATATATTTTTGGTTATAATTTAGCCAACAATCAACCAAGCCCCGACCGTGAGGGAGGGGAAAATTCCCAACGTATTGTCCCCTTATTTACATGCAGTGCTTAGATGGAAATTTATTTTTGGTTATAATTTTGTGAACATGAAGAAATAAGCTGTTATGAATATGAACTCTCCTTTAGCTTATTTTATTACATTTACAACATACGGGACTTGGCTGCACGGCAATAAGGCCGGGAGTATATGGAAGGAGAATTCAAACACGAAATTAATCGATGTTAGTCCAGAACTTGAGAACGCTGAAGTTGGCAGACTCAAAAACCCGCCATTTGTGTTGGATGCTGACCAACGCCAAAATGTGCTTGAAGCAATCCTTGAAGTGTGCTGTTTTCGTAATTGGGACGCTTTTGCCGTGCATGTTCGAACTAACCATGTTCATGCCGTTATCTCCGCTAAGGCTACCTCGGAAAAAATAATGAATGATCTTAAAGCCTATGCCAGTAGAGCATTGAAGAATAGTTCTGCCGTAACTTTGCCGAAAAAGATATGGACCCGTCACGGCAGTACAAGATATTTGTGGGATCAGCAGGCGTTATCAGAAGCCGTAAAATATACCAAAAATCACCAAGGTAATATCATGGCATTTGCTCAACAATTAACCAAGCCCCGACCGTGAGGAAGGGGAAAATGTCCAAGCCCCGACCGTGAGGGGCTGTCGATTTATTTGGCACAGAAATTGCCTGACATTTTTTTGTAACATGATACACTATACAGCATATCGTTGAGTAATTATATATTGCATCACGGAGGTATGCAAATGAATCGTTTTGCTTC
>Ga0315290_10000492_pt1 | contig 25756 bp, 33 predicted proteins | sample YL17G12_0_MG_FD_203627 | JGI IMG/M metagenome (GOLD analysis project Ga0315290, IMG submission 203627) | Sediment microbial communities from Yellowstone Lake, YNP, Wyoming, USA - YL17G12_0 | ecosystem: Environmental > Aquatic > Freshwater > Lake > Sediment | place: USA: Wyoming | collected... | reverse complement strand
ACCACAATTTATACAAGTAAATGTAACCTTTTCTTTTAGTTTATAATGTGGCATTCTCCATAACCTATTCCTTTCTTTATACGTTAGTAGTTAATATCGACATTCTATGAGAGCTGGACAATTTCTTCTGTGGAGACTTTAAATACATATCCAATTCAGCTTGAAGTCGTTTTACCGTAGACTCTCTTATACTTCCAGAAGCAATATTAGAATATGATATTTCCGCATCTCTCCAGCTTCCAATATCCCACGAATGATTCTCTAAACTTCCTTCTAGAACTATGAGAGCCGCTTTTATAACTATAATATTTTCATCCATTGTCTGGATGGTTCCCTCATCTTCCTCGTAAGTAAAATCTAAATATTCATCATTTCTTGTTACAATACCTTCATCAGAAACAAAGTATTTATTACTCCAATATCTTTCCAAACCCCTAACAGCTGCAATTAATGCTACTGATAACCACTCATCCATATATTTATAAGTGAGTGGGTCGGTATCTCCTATCTTAAGTCTTAAATATGGAATTAGGTAATTAATTCCGGGTTTTAATTCTGCACGTAAAAAGATATTTCCTGTTAGAATTTCTGTTTGTATTGTACCGTCACTTATTTCTAACTTATAGAAATTACCATCTATTGTTGAAATATCTGTTGGAGTTAGTGCTAAGGTAAGTGTTCCCAATACACCGCCATTAGTAATATGTCCATCAGTTGTTGAAAATGATATTGCAGAAAGTACGCCGGGTTCTTTAACAATATACAAGGTAGCAGAATATCCAACTAAGGACATTGGAACACCACTATTTTTTATAGTGAAAACCTTTGTATAGTTAGAACCTGTAGAAATTGTTAGGTCATACTGATTCATGTAATCACCTATTATTTACTTTTCTTCCTTCTTTGGCATCTCAGAAACATATGTAAGAATAACGAGTCTATAGTCTCCATTATCAACAGACCGCCTCCATTCAGGAACAAATACAAGCGTAAGACCATGTTCTTTACATAGTGCATTGTACTTATCTAGAAATTCCTTTCCTTTGGTCTCGTCCATTTTATGTCCTTTCAATAGTTTTCTTCCGCGTCCGCTTGTGCGGCGGCTCTTGCGGCGTTCTGTCCTTCGACGGACAGTTGTGTTTTTACCATGTCCATTATAATTTGCTCCAGGTGTGCGGCAACGAGGTCAAGTTTCTGCTTCTTGGTCAGGTCGGTGAACAGGATGGGTACTTCCTGCGTTCCGTGGTCGCCCTGCCCGATATTCCACAGGTATTGCGCCGCCTTGTTGATACCGTTGCTGGTTTTATCCAGCCCGTTCTTGAGGCGGGAGAAGTCGAAGCGTGCGATTTCAGGTGTGCCTGCAATGTATTTACTGTCCATGTTTATCTCCTTAGATTGTTTCGATCTTAATTCCCTTGACTGTTCCACCACGATTATATACTAGCCAAGTTTCTGTATTATCTGCGTCCTCCCAAACTATAAACTCTCCTGTATCACATTGGGTTGCACCAGTTCCAGCGGCAGGGGCAGAGGATTGATTTAGAACACGCGGATAAAATCCAGCAGTTCCTATAAAGGATTGGTCACCATTGGCGGCAAACCTCGTCCCATTGGTTGTCCCGCCCAAATATAAAATGTCTGCACTCGCATCCAGGAACAGCATATTTGCTTGATTGTCGCTCTCAACCCTGAAATCGCCAGTGGCATTACCCTGCTCGTTGAAGATTGCTCCACCGTTGTTATCCATGCTGATATTTACTGCGGCGGCGGAAGTTTCGAGAGAGAGGACATTAGTGGTCTGGGTGGCATTACCAAGCACCCGCAAGCCAATCAGGTCAGATACGCCCGTGAACTGAATGTGGGCAGTTGGATTATAAGTTCCGATACCAAACGTAGTGACAGAAGTATTGCCGAGGACTATCTGGTTACTTGCGGCGGTATATGCACCGTTACCAATTGCGGTAGAGTTGGCGGCAGTTACCAGTTGCGAGCCGTGATAACCTGCGGAGTTCCCGATAAAAGTACAGGAATCACCCTTGGTGAGAGTACGTCCTGCACTATTACCGATCCCAACATTTTTAGTTCCCTCCGAAACGATTGACCACCAACCTTTCGTTTCATCAGCAACCCACGTAGCGGTAAAATAAAAATTGTTAACGTCTATTACAGTAACTGATTTTGAACCATTATAATTGACTGTACCAGTAATCTCTTTTGTGGTAGTACCCAAAAGACCATGCCCATTTGACGTAGCCTTGACCGTGCCTGCCACCGTGCCACCATAATTAGCAAAAGCAGTAATGCTGTCACTTGTAGGTCTAACGCTATAGAGAGCATAAAATCCAATCGCTGAGTTATAATTACCAGTGCTGTTTCCCCATAATGCACTCCACCCTATAGCTGAGTTATAATTACCAGTGGTATTGGCGTAGAGAGACTCCGCTCCTTGAGCTGCGTTATAATAACCAGTGGTATTGCTATAGAGAGCACTTGTCCCCTGTGCTATATTTTCATAACCAGTGGTATTGCTATAGAGAGTCGTTGTCCCCTGTGCTACATTCCGATAACCAGTGGTATTGTAGTAGAGAGCACTTATCCCCTGTGCTACATTACTACTACCAGTGCTATTGCTATAGAGAGTCTGATACCCTATAGCTGAGTTACTACTACCAGTGCTATTGCTATAGAGAGTCTGATACCCTATAGCTGAGTTATAATAACCAGTGCTATTGCTATAGAGAGCCTGATACCCTATAGCTGAGTTATGATAACCAGTGCTATTGCTATAGAGAGCCCGATACCCCAAGGCAACATTTCCATAACCCGTATTTTTTCCCCCACCAAATGGACCAATGCCTATACCAATATTCTCTGTTCCAGTAATACCGGCAAATAACACATTCCCAATATAATAACCTCCAGATATATTAGCAATACCCGTGGCTGGCGTAAGTGTTGCCTGCCAATAATTGTTGACAGTATGTCCTGTGGTAGCTCCAAAAGTTACCGTAACTCCTGTATAATTGAGAGCAATTGCTCCTGCGGTAATAGACACCCCTGTTGCTACCCATGTAGACCCGCCGTTTATGCTCCAATCAAACTTGTCAGGCGTACCTGCCGTAGCTATCTTTATCCGCAATGTTTGGGTAATGTTTCCAGTAAACGTCCCTCCCAGTGTAGCATCATTTAATCCGCCACCTGTAAAAGCAACAGTCCCAATAACAGAAACTCCAGCAACATCAAGTTTTCGAGATGGTGTCGTCGTCCCGATGCCGACGTTGTCTCCCTTGAAATAAATCCCCGCAGTCGAACTCGGCCCAATCCAACTTTCTGCAATCGTTGTTAGTGGATTTATTAGCGTGAACGAGTTGGCTTGATTGAGCATCGCCGCCGTTCCAGTTGCCGGTATGGTCAGATTGAAATCGTCCGTAGAGGTCAGGGTCAGCGTCTTGGCATTGGTCACCGCAAATACTGTCTTACCACCTGTCGTGCCATCGAGGAGGAAGCCTGAGTACACCGGTACGAATGGATTTGCGCCGGTGATAATTGTCTGGTACTGCATCGCGCCGTTGCCAAGAAGCGAGGGAGCAGGTGAAACAAGCCCAAGCGTATTGAGTGCAGACAGTCCTACCAGTTGCCCCGCCGCACCGGTAACTGAGTGGATTGCGCCTACAATGTCATGCTGAGCAGGAGCGGGGGCGGGGTGGATGTGAAGGTTGGTACTTCCCCCGTCAGTAAGGTCTATATAATTTGTCTGCCCTGTGCGGACAATAGTTGAGTCAATCGGTTCAAATCCAGATATAGTAGGAGTAAGAGTTCCTGCACCATCATTGTAATCCCAAAATATTCCTGTACCATCTCGAATAAGATCTGAAACCCTATCATCTACTCTTTCATCTGTGTAATAGAGATTTGTTTCTTCTGGAACATCTGCGGTAGATACCTGATTTGCTCCCGTGCCCCAGTCTATATGTGTATTGTTAATTATATCGGTAGTGTCTTCAAGAAACCCCATATGGCCAGAAGAATAGTAATCCAATTCATTTAATTCAGAATGATTAATAATTCCACTAGCTATAACAACTTCTGTCCAATTGCCACTCGATCTGCCATAAAGAGAACCGGTTATTGGGGCGTCTTCTAGATACTCTGAGTGCACATGCCCAGAAATTGCTGGAACAAATCCAAGAGGTGCTTGATAATCTACGTTTAAAGTTGCAACTGATACATGAGAACCATCTCCCTTTAGAATACCAGTAATATCAGTATCAGTAGTTGTGGACACTTCATTTGGGCCAGGAAGTCCGGGAAGACCTGGTGTTCCAGCATCACCTTTTAAATCAGATAAAAGAACTAGATTAGTCCATGCACCTCCAACATATCTCCATTGTATGTAAGTAGTATTATTTTGAAGTTCTATTTCTCTTCCATCATCCCCATCGTCACCAGGAAGTCCATCATCCCCATCGTCACCAGGAAGTCCATCATCCCCATCGTCACCAGGAAGTCCATTAACTCCGGGAGCGCCTGTTAAATCAGATAGTAAAATTAAGTTGGTCCAAATTAAATCTGTATCATATTTCCATTGTATATGTGTTGCTGATTTCTGTAGCAAAACCTCTCTGCCATCAGTACCATTAACACCAGGAACGCCAACAGACCCTACTTCTATAACAGTAGGATCAATATCTATTTCTACAACAAGATCTACGGGCATAGGTTACTCCATTGTTAAGAAACCGGCAGTTTTTGTACCTCGCTTAACCTTGCCTCAATTGCTCCAATAATCTTCTCGCTTTTCTCTGCAATTCTTGCTAACCCAAGCATTCGGAATAGAACTGCCTCTGTTTCCGTTTTATTTAAAATGCTTTGTAATGTAAGAAATTTGGAGTTCACAATTTCGGTTAATTTTTCATCCGAGTAGGTTTCTATCTTAGGGGCCTCTTCTTCCGCCTCTAATTCGTGATATTCAAGAATATTTCCCAATTCAAATTCTCGCCTATTGGCCTTCCTAAAAAAGATATCTTCTTTCTCGGACCAGATATCTACCACATCTTTTCTAGGAAACTTTGAGTCGGTAAACAAAATTAAACCCATAGGCAGTCCAGAAAACGGGTCAAGCATTTGTACGTATATCTTTGCTGGAATTGTTTTCTTGTAACTTTTTATGGGTTTTCCGGATTGCATGTTAGAAAACGCTTCTAAATTTTTTTCTGCCATTTATAATATCCTTTCTTTAGACCTTTATTAAATATATGATAAGGATGCTCTACAGTTTACCCCTTATCATATACTTGCACCTAATTAACCAACTTCAATGACATGAATTCCTTCAGCGTGATCTATAATCAGACCAAACTGTTGATACAAGCTTACGGTCCAGTACGGGGGAATAGGACGAGGATCAGTCCATTCTTGATACTTGACAGGCCCGTAGGTGATGAACTCACCAACATTCTTACCAACAACAACGATTCTATCGGTAGGAATCATAGGATTATAATCTTCTAAGTTATCATAAACCTGTTCGACTGCTAAGATAGGAGCACCATAGAAGCGTCCCAACCAACCAGTCTGCATAATTTCTCGGATATTCTCAGGAACAATCCAGTCAACAGCACCATCAGACCAAGAAGCACCAAACCTAGTAATAGGAGTAAGTGCAGCACGGGTTCCTATAATAGCACGAACCCCACCAGTCGTTTGATTAATATGATCAATAGCATTAATCAGTGCAACATCGGTAATGTTACCGGCGACATGAGTATAGTTCGCTGTGTTATTAACAGCAGACCAGACAGAATCAAGAGCTGTGAAAACCTTTCCGAAATAGAAGTCGCGAAGTTTAGCGAGCATCTCAGTACGAATTGATTCCACAGTGCCGAGTTCACCAGAATCAAGTTCCCAGGCATTGGCACCAACACTTACAACAGCCCCGTCCAGAATGTAGTTAATACGTTCGGTCACAGTGATTTCATCCTTCAGATGTATAGCACCGGGCACGAGAGTACGAACATGAATTCCCTTGCGAAGCTTTTTAACCAATGAGTCACCGGGATTCAGTGCTCTGGTATCCAGAGCCATACCGATAACATCAACACCGATATGACCAGGATTTGCGTATTCTACAATCATTTCAGCAAGTGCGTCTCTCTTCCCTGGGTCCTTTTCAAGGGAAGCGACAGCAGCCTTTAATTTTTCATCCATTTTCTTATAATCCTCCTAAAACTTATACAACCTTAATAGTTAGAGCGTAGGTATTCCAGTCAAATCGCTCAGTATACCCGATCACGCTTGCGGTCTTAGTAGCTGAATACTTCGGTTTGCCCGCCTCTGCGGCACCATCGACAGCGGTGTTACAAATAGTAATTGCTGAGCCTGGAGTAGCAATAGCGATATTATCCATATTATAACAGCCATAAGGAAGTGTGAAAGTACCTTCCGTGTAGACCAATGAAGGGGTACCAGAAGGAATGGTCTGACAATCGGTATATCCAGGATAGGTCAGGAAAATCGTACTACCAGTAACAGGAGAGTTGGCAGCTTGATCCCAACCACCCCTCTGAACACCAAAACCATGACCAGCACCTTCAAAATCAGGGTGCGGAACAATAAACGGCGTAGGAACATTACTCACTGCCCAGGTAAGAATAAACTTACAGCGAGCAGATTCGTCTGCCGTATCCGGAAGTTTTACGCCAACCACATCTTCACGACTACCAAAATCGTAGGTGAAACCATGGTTGGTCAACATAACAAAACGACCTTCTACAATATCTTCGGTGGGAATAACTCCCATCACATCATCAAACTCATTGATTTGCATTTTTCAGTCTCCAATATTTATTTCCCCGTAGTCTTAAAGGATTCGCGTAAAGCCTCACCTATAGACTTGGGGGTGAATTCGGGTGTAATTTGTGTTCCAACAATAGGAGGAATCTTACTTTTATCTTTGTCTGGTTCTATAACTTCTGGAACAGCAAACACTTTTAAATCCTGCAATAGATACTCTAAAGTATTTTCATCAAGGGCTAAAAGTTTTTCCTTGTTCTCTTCAAAGTAATTTTCATCCTTATTGATTTTAGCAGTTGTAAATTTCTGTTTTATACTGCCTAATTTTTTACGGTCTTTCTCCACTTTTTCTACTTCTTCTTTGTAACCTTTCAATCCTACAAGCTCAGTATCTCTATCTAAAACAGCTTGTTTTGCTACACGTAATTCTTCTTGTATAGTTTCGAACTTTGCCGTAAGTTTAGCCAAATCCTTCTCTTCTTTGTCTTCAGCCATTTCCTCTTCCTTTCCACTAGTATCTTCAGAAGCAAAAGCTTCAATTGACGTTCTACCTTTATAAGCAGGTAATCCTACAATAGTTGCGGCAGTTAAGAACACATTTTTTAATGTAGTGACTCCATCCACTTCTTCTGAAGCTTCTGTATCATACGTTAATTCCCAAGAAATGTTTACATTTTTTCCAGCCTTTAATTCCTCCTTAATTTGTTCAACATCCTTGGGTCTTTCTTTGGTCCATAAAGTAGCTATCCCCTTAATTTTGTCTTCAGTTTGTTTCAGGTGGGAAATAACTCCTAGGGCGTAAGAATCCTTATGTCCCTTTTCTGTTTTTCCAATAGCCTTTTTAATAGGCATAAACAAACCGCTTCGTATAAGATTAGAAAACTCTTCCTGTGGAACCCTTTGTTTGTTACCATTCGGTTTATCATCAGTTAGAGTGAACTTAATATAGTTCACACTAGGGTTTTGTGCCAATGCCGCAGTAGCTTCACCATTATTATCTTCTAATGATTGTACCATATCTTCAAGATTAGCACTGAAAGTAGCCTTATTTTCCATTATTATTCACCTTTTTCTGCACTACTGGTTGTTTTTTAGTCACTGGTTTAGTATCTCCAGACTGTGTTGGTGGTCTACTATTTGGAGTTTCACCAAATGCCGGAACAGCAAATGCTTCCACCTTATCTTGTTCGTCTGCTCTTTTCTCAACTTCATCATCAAAGTCATATCCAAGAACTTCTGCAAATGAGTCTCTGCTTAACCCACCACTATCAAATAGTTTAGATAATGCTGTAATATAGTCAGCAAATTTGTGAAAGTTTACTGGTTCAAATTCTACTTCTGGAACCGAAGCAAACTTATTCCTCCTACATATTTGATATACAACTTCTTTAATAACTGTGAGTATCTTTTCTCTAAAACCATTCATTGTTTTAATTGGTGATAGAGATGCAAACTCTTGATCTCCGGCTCCACTTCTTTCTGTTTCACCAGTAATTAGAATTCTTGGAAAACCCAATGCAAACATAATTTCTTGATTAATTTCTTGATATTTAGCATCGTTGATAAGAACTTCAACGTTTGGGAATATCCACTCTAATTCTACCACATGTGACGTAAATAGCTGGAATATGTTCTCTATATCATTATTATTTCTATTTCTCCACGTTAATTGCTCTTTTAGGTCTAACATATATGCTTTATCTTCTTCAGAATTAGTCATTGGAAAGTCTTTATCTCCAACTTTAATTTGTAGAATAGCACTTAAAACTTTGTTAGCTACAGAATAATCTGTCCTTCTTAGATTGCGTTTATGTTCTAGAATGTCCACAGCAGATGACAGATACGGGGTTGGATATGGAGATTCAGTAATTACTCTGCGTCTTATTACAAAGGGGTTTTGCAATAATATCTTATTTTGACCAGACTTTACCTTGTCTACAAACTCTGGAGAATATTCATATAATTTATGATACAAAATCTCGTCCACGCTACCATCAGGGTATTTACCAGAATTTCTAATAAAGTATAGCATTTCTTCTGGAATGTTGACATAGTACGATGGTTGGTCCGGTAGAACGGATGGTTTTATTTCTATGGACATTGGGTCTCTAATCCACATAGTTTTAGGTAGAATTAAAGAATTATACTTCTTTATTCCCAAAGATTTTAGTTCCTCCTTGGTGGAAGAACTATATTCTACCTCTGGAACCACTAGTCCAGATATAAGATATTCTAATGCCATGTCCTCTGCAAATCCCAAGAGGTCTGATGTAATGCCCTCAAACACTTTAAATTCATTATCTGTTAAACCATTACTATGAAAGTTTAAAGTATTGATACCAATATCAACTAATTTATTAATAGTTGACGATGTAAGAGGATCTCGTTTATAATAAAAACGGCACCTCTTTATCATATTTGCAAAGTCCTTTTGTGGACCTTTTGTATCTTTATCTTTTTCCCAAGTATACCTCCAAGGATTCTTGGAGACGTCTGTGGGTTCCATAGATACAATTGTTGCTACTGCATTTGCTAATTTTGTATTGTCCATTGTCACCACCATCTAGCCATTATTAATCTTTTTTTCTCAGTTACAAATAAGTTATAATCATGAATCATATAGTAACTGGTTATGGCACAAAGTAGTGCAGAGGTAAAGTGATCCTCACCTCTTTTTCCACCTCTTTGTGTCAATGTTTTATATACGATATCTCCAGTTGGAGTTTTAGTATATGTCATTCTTTCAAGTTCTGTAATCATATCTGTGTCAGTATAGGAATAAATTATCTTTCTATTATTAGTATATTCTTGAAGAATTGATACAGCAAATGGTTTTGTCTTCTGTTTAATTTCCTTACCCTCAGAGTCAACACCTAATGATGTCCAAGAGGAAAAGTCAACAGGAAATACTTTCTTTTTATAATCCTTATGAACATAGTCCCTGTGTTCCAAAAGATTTTGCACCACAGATATTCCGGCACTTCCCTTATCAATGCCTATGATATATGGTTTGTATTTAGTATCTAGCAGGTCAATAATCTTTTCTTGCAAAGGATAAGATACCTTAGTAAGTTTTATCTTGGCATGGAACTTAATGTAACCAGTACTAGGATCTTCATACATTATCCAAATTGCAGTTGGTTCTGTATATCCCAAGTCTACTCCGAAAATGCATTGTTTTATTTTATCGGGTAATGCTGGAATAATAGATATGTTTCCCAAGATATTTAATAAGTTATCTCCTTCTTTGACTCCATCAAATTCAAACTTATAAATAGGATAGGATTGAATATCAAAGGCATTTCTATCAAACAAAGAAAATACCGGCTTACCATGCTCTCCCAATATGAGATGTATGTAATCATCTGAACCTTCTCCCCAGTCAGCAATAGCTTTTTTATTATCAAGATCCGTAAATCTTGGGTTTTGAAAAGCCGATATTCTGTGCTTAGTATAGTTATTGTTTTCTTGGTCGGTGTGCCAAAGTACATTCTTCTCTCGTAATCCTGTAGGAACTCCAGATGTTGATAGTTTAAATCCTGGTTGCCAAGTATTTATAATTGGTTGAAGTTCTACCCAAGTTCCCCAAGGATAATATCCAGAGTTCTTTACTAAAATGTCATTAGCAAAATAGTTATGATTTTTTTCCACTTCAATACTATAAAGAACTTTTGATCTTGTATTAATTTTCTTTTTATATAAAACGGTTTTTTCTTCCAGAGATTTTTTTGGATTTTCATGCAAAGTTATAGACCTTTTCAACAAAGCATCACTTACAGCTTCTGGATGATATGGAGTATATTTTCCTTTTCCAATTTTGTACTGCATACATTCTGGAATAAACGGAGATATAATTTCTCTAAGTACTCTCAGTCCTTTTGCAGTTACTAAAATAAAAAATAAGTGCTTGCTCCTATCTTCTACAACCTTATTATCTACACCCCACTTATTAATAAACCACTCAGAAATTATTTCGTTCTCGTCTTTAGAGAAGCTATGTGTAGATAACGACCCCGATTCTGAACCATCATCCATGAACCATATTGTCAATCCTAGTGGGTCAAGTAGGTCTAAATATTCTTTGGTGATCGTTTTCTTATTGTTCTTATACAATAAGTCAGATAATTCCTTTATTTTTTTGTGTCCACGAGTCTGTAAAGAATAGCTATAAGTTCCCCATCCCCCATTTCTAGAAACCCAAGGCGTTCGTTTTATCAATCTGTGCAATTTTTGATGCAACCAATCTACATATTCCTTTTGAACATATCCATGATTTGCTCTATATGATGCCCTATTTAAATATACTTCCGCAGAGCCATCGCCTAAAAAGGAACCTGTTAGTATTTGTATTTCTTCGTGGGTTAGCTCTATTTCTCTCATATCTCTAACACAAAGACCCATTCTGTATACTTTTTTAAATACAGATGGTTCACTTCTGTTTAACTTCTCTGCTATATAATAGATGGGTTCATTATTTTTTATTGCTTTTACTATAAAGTCTTCTTCATATTTTGTCCATTGTTTTTTCGCAATAGTATCTAATATATAAATAGACTCGCCAATTTGCATGTCCTTTACTTGTTTATACCCATCTTTAGTATAAAATCTATGCTCTGGAGAGCAACGTATTTTACCATTTTCATAACCAAGTTCATATACCTCTTTTGAGACGGTTGTTGATATTTTGGACACTCTATCTTCTTGTACCTCATTTTCATCCCAAGAATAAACCGCATCTCCAACTTTTAATTCTGAAACCCTTAGCTTTTTTCCTGGGGCAGATATTTTGGTTTGTGCTGTTAAGCATTCATCTACCCACACATATGGAGTATGTAAACCAATTACGTTTGCACCAGTACCACTCATACCAGCAATACGACACATAAGTTTGGATTGATTCTTTAATGTTACTGAAAATTCAGAACCATTAATACCGCCGTTCTTTTCAATAAACTGTTGTAACAAAGAATTTGATCTAAATAGTCTAGTTAGGTTTGCAAACACAGGCTCTAGGTGTACTTTACTAGGGACAGAATATACTATGTAGTCATCTGGAAAAATATTAAATGTTTGTGCCCATGAAATATTTATTGATATGGCCTGGGTTTTACCAACTGCACGAGCCGCCATCATGGAGACATATGGATTAAAGTCACATAAGTATTCCTTTTGATAAATGGATAGTATGAACTCTTGACTAAAGTCTGTATTGTCAAAGTTCATCATGAACTCTCCATACAAAACCGGATTTCTAAAGATTTCGTATACTAATAGATCCTCCCTATTGCACTTCTCTTCAATCATTAACTAACCTCTCGTAGATATTTTTACAGATTGTTTTCCATGAAAAGGTGCGTCTTACATGTTCAATCTGTTCTTTAGTCAAGGGTTTATATTCTGAACTAAGTATATTAACTAACTGCTTGGTTATATCTTGCTCCATATCAATGAATAAACCAAAGTCTTTATAGTAATCGTATGTAGGAATTAGTGGGACAATTGGAACCGCCCCAGTCATGGCCCCCTCTATACAGGCCATTTCAAACCCCTCACAGCGTCTGAGTCCTGTAACATATTTAACTCTTTGTAGAATACTACAATACCAAGGATCTTCCATATACTCTAAGAATTTGTATACTTTTGGGTCTTGATTAAGATCTTCCCCAGTATGAAACATCTTTTTACCAGTAGCTTTACATGCCTCAAAGATTTTATCTAGACACTCTGGTTCTGGCAAATGTCCTGTAGAGAATACATCATAGAAGCGTTGTACCTTACTTACAGGAAATGTGTCTGGTTCTGCTCCTAAAGGACTTCTTAAAAAGTTTATTTTTTCATCTGTATATGTATCAATAGGATGAAATGATATTACTAATTTACATTGTTTCCAAAGCTCTGTCCACGTTTCCAAAGGAATTGAGGAGCTGAATAAACATTGCTGATGAATTACTACGTTATCAAGACGATCTTTACTTTTAAGATAGTTGTACTCTTTATCTCCTACAACCTGAACTATCTCAATATCTGGATTAGCGTCTACCCATTCAACATTTGTAAAGTGTGTTTTAAAAGCAAAACTTATTCTTTTAAATGCCTTACCAAAGTCTTTATTTGTATACTCTAATATTTTCATATTCTCAACTTTCTATAGCCGATTTTATTGTGGCTATAACTTGCCCATTTGTAGAGTGTGGGGACCAAAATTTCTTCATCTTCACGTTTGGATTAGTTATTACGGTATTTCCTCCCTCACCATGAGTGAATGTTACCAACCGCTTAGTTGGGTCCATCCAATTCTGTTTAACCTGAGAACATGTATGAGGACCAGAATATCTTCCAACCAGAACCCTACAAAATGTGCTTAAATAGGAAATTTCATACATATCAAAACCATCTGATGTTCTAGTTATATCTCCAGAGAAAAATACGTTATTCGGTTTTTTCTTAAAATTATCAGTAACTATAAAGGTCTTCTGTGGGTACATCTTTGCTAAATATGTTACTGCGGGAATAAAACTAAAGTTGGTCATTTGACCAGATAATACCGGACCATTGCAAATGAGTATTTTATCTTCGGTGTGCTTTGAGACGAATTCGTCAACGCCACTTATCTCAAATTTTGTATAGTCTATATTTGGAATATAATCAAATATTGTGCCGGGTAATTTACCTAATCCTAACTTCTCCAGCATCGAAGCATATAGTCCGTATAAGGAATCTATACAACAAAGGTATTTTCCTCTGCTGTGTGTATTTATATATAACACATCTTTATCTATTAGTAGATCAGTGCTTACACCCATCTTATTGTCTATAGGAACAAAACCTAAATTAGGTATGTCTGCAAAAGTTCTCTGATTATTTTTATGTGCATAGGAAAACTTCTCGGCGGGTATTATTTTCATAAGCGTTTTTATAAATTCACGTGAAAAGAATAAATCTCCATGATGCCAATGGCAATAAAAAACAACCTCTTTATATTTCACTGGAAAGGCGTTAATTTTTTTTTTGCCCCATAACATAGAATCACATATCGTTTCAAACTCACCAATAAAATTACTTTCGGTATGCTCACGATAAATAGGTTCTAGTTGGGATACTCCTTTAGTAATTATTTTTTTAAGCGATGAATCTGGTATACAGATATTTGGAACTACGGAGAATAAAGGTAGAAATAGTGGAATCTTTGTAATGGCTATAGGTCTCCTTACTGAGAGAGCGAAATCAATAGAACTACAAAGACCTTCTACTTTACTAATTGGATAAAAAAAACAATTAATATCATTTTTTGCTAATGCATCTAAAACAGCGTCTTCTGCGAGAAAATCTCTATTTATGTGAAGATTGATTCCTTTTTTGGTTATATTATTTTTACATTTTTGTATTACATCATTAGCCATTCTATCGTTTGCATCAGCTAAAGGATATTTTGACATATAAAATTTTATGTCTGCTGTGTCAAATTCTTTATTTACTTGCTTAACAATCTCTTCATAACCTTTGTTAGGAAACGCAAATCCAAAACTTCCGATGGTTGGTATTTTATTTACTGGATATTCTCCGGTATATGTAAATAAATTTCTATGTTTTATAATAAAAACTTTGCTTCTAATGTCTGGTTCTATATCAATATTTTCATTAAAATATAAAAAATAATCAAAACCAACATAGTTATTTTTATGCGTATATCCTTCATGTATTATTGCTGCGTGTTTACATGACCGAAATTTATTTATTGTGTTTCTTGTAAGAAATTTCATAGTTTCAGAATGGTAGTTATATAAAACAATTAGCGGTGAAACTTGTCGTATTATTCTTTGTATCTCGGCATCTGTCCTTACTTCTGCATATGTGAAGACATACTTTTTAGATTTTTTTAATGTTTTACTAGCACGTTCTCCCCACTGTTGAACCCCACACGGCTTATTAGAGTTGTTTAATATTAAAACGGTATTTAACATATTATACCTTTCTCTATTAACAATTCATTAAACTTTTTACTAAAATTTTCTGGACTCCAATCTATTTGCATTTGTTTAATTCCAGGTGGGGTTGATTTTATTAGTTCTAAATATGTCTGCATTGGATAATAACTTATATATTTATGCATATGTCTAAACGTTGTACAATTGGTAATTGCTATTGGTCTTCCAGCAGTTATGGCTTGATCAGTCACTGCACTCAGACCCGTTAATTCATTCCTATAATAAGGAAAAGCATTTATTGTGTTTTGGGAACACCAATGAATGAGTTCCAACTTAGTCATATAATCATATGTAACGGTAACATCTATTCCAGGTTTTGCCAACCATTTTAATTGTTTTCCATACTCCTCTAAACGTTGTTGGTTAGTTCCAGAGAACTCGCCTATTGGAAAATTAAATCTAACAATACAGTTTCCTATTTTATTGGCATTTTCCACTACTTCTACAAATTTCTTAAATCTACTGTTTTTATCTGGTGGTGGGTTTATTAATCCAAATCCACCAATAACTATTTTACTAGTGGACAATAAAGGTATTAATTTCTTACTAACCTCTAGTGGTCTTGGGAATGGATAAATCTTTCCCTGTTTAATTTGCGTTGGATCAATAACTATGTAGGCGTCGAACCAATCTGGAGTCTTTGGTAATGGTATTCCTGGTGATACCTCAACAACTACGGAAATTTTTGGGCCTTTTAGACTATTGATTATATACTGTGGCATCGGAAATGACATGTGATGCCAGTTGATTATATAAAAATCATACTTTAAATTTAGAAGTATCTCGTGATTATTACAATCTATCTCCATAAAATCTAGTGTATACTTGTCTACATTATTTTTCAAAATATTATAAATCATGATCCCAGATTCATATATGCTACAGATTGCTTTCTTCTGACTTATAAAAAGTCCATGTTTCTTTTCCAGCATTCTTACTCCTCTACAATAAGTCGTGTGTAACAAACTCTAATGTCAACTTGTCATGCCAAAATGGTCCGTATTTTCCAGCTAGGACACACGTCATATTTTGTCCCGCTAGAAAGGATCTCATTTCCATTGTCATATTCATTCTTTTCATTGCATATCCAATGTTGGTTAATTTTTTCATACCTGCTGGTTCTGTAATCCAAATTTCTTTTCCTTGACTTCTAGCTTTCCAACAAATATCAAAATCAATTCCCCAAGCATATTTTAAATCTGGGTCAAATCCACCAACACTATCAAACCAATCTGCTCTCCACAAAGAAGAAATATTATCAATATACCAAGTTTTTCTGGATGGTTTGCCTCTAGTAAATAGATGCTTCCAAGGGGTCGAACTATCTAAAGACAATGCTGGATGAACTCCTACTGCATTGGGATTATTCTCTAGTAATTTAATCATTGGATTTAAGCAATCTTTTCCAATGAGCTCTGCGGAGGTTATAATAAACCAGTATGCAAATGGATTTAATTTCTTTGCTTCCTCTAATCCTCTTAACCAACCTCCTGTTGATTGTATATTTTCTTTAAGGAATAGTGTTGTGTATTGAGATGGAGGAACTAGATCAGATGCGTTATCTACTACAATTAAATCTACGATTTTTTTATATTTTTTTAATATAAATTCCGCTAGTGCGTCTGTACGTTCTGGCATATTATAGTTAGTTATAATACAAGCAATCTTGTTCATTTACATTCCTTTTTGAATAATTATTCCATAAGATGACATTACATATTTGTCAAAATTTAGTCTTAGATGGACTCCTGATTCTCCGTTGGAATTTCTTCCCAAGCTTCCATATGGATAACTATCTACCATTAAATCATACTTCTTTTTTCCTTCAGTAAAATCTACTTCCATATTATGACCTGAAAAATGTAGTACGTTAGTCATTTCTTGAATATCCCTCTTTCTGAATATAGCGCAATAACCATCTTCAAGGGTATCTTGATTAGATGATACATTGTATTCCATTGTATGAACAGCTATTCCACCGGGTTTTAAACAATTCATAGCCTTATATACAAATTGTTTTCCAAGTATCATAGAACCCAGATGTTCCATTGAACATACTGACCATATGAAATCGAAGTTTGTTAGGTGTGTAGGAATATGGTTCATGTCTACAAATTCAAACGAAACTTGTTTCTTAAGAAGATCATCAAAGCAAATGTTGCTTTTATTTAGGTCCTCAATCTTAGATGCGTGTGATACTCCATCTACCCATCCCAATTTAGTTGCGTTATCTGTATCTAAATCTGTTGCTAAAATCTCACATCCATAATTAACAAAGAGTGCTGGTAATGGTTCCGTTCCTACAGCAAAACACAATCCCCTCATTCCAGGCTTAAGTTTTTCTCTTTCATATAGTGCTTGGCATACAAAAGCCCACTCCCAAAGTTTTCTTTGCATACTGAGTCTGGGATGTCCCAGTCTTTCAACCCATGTTTGAAAATCTTCTCTTTCTAACATTTCCTGAGAACACATACTAGATTTAAGCATTTGTTTTTGATGCCTCCCAAACTGTAGTATTTTTATGTGCGCTCCAACCAAATTTGGAAAGCGTTCGTACAAAGTATCTAGTGTTAAAGCCTATCTCATACCAACCAAAATTTCTAATAGACCACAAGGATTGCCCATCTAATCGTATTCCCCAAGGAATTGGGAAGTCATCTGTTATAGGTTCTGAAGCAAAAAATACTTTACCACCTCTAGTTGTTGCTTTATCTAAACCTTTTATTATTCTAACGTGATCTGATGTGTGATGGAAGCTTTCGAAAAATAGTATTGCATCAGCAGGTCTATCAACCTTTTCTATATAAGAAAAGTCGTCATTTATAATATCTATTTTTGTTCCGACTTGCCCCGCTCTACGCCCTATTAGTGTACAGAATTTAGGGTTAATCTCAATTACTGTAACATCGTGTCCCATCATTGATAGTATTAGTGTTATGTTTCCCCATCCAGCACCAAGCTCTATAACCCTAGAATTTGGTTTTAAGTTCATTACACTAATGGCTTGTGCAATAAGAGAGAAGTGACTTCCCGCTGTAGTACAACTGCAACAATAAGGAAATGGTTTCTTAGTAATGGCATCTAAATCAAAATCTGAAATTTCATTTTCTATACAATATTTCTTTCCTGAAATTTTACTATATATTTCAAATTGAAAATCAGAATACTCTTTAGAGTACGGATCTTTGGGAACTAGTGTGTTAAATTCCATCTTGAAAGTATCAAATAGCTTTCTTAATTCATCATCAGAAACCTTTGCCGCACTGTCTAGTTCTTTTAATATATCATCTAGTTCAGCTATGGTTTTAATAATTCTCATTTATTAAAACTTCCCCTATAACTTTTTTCTGCGTTAGTAACCCCCGGACTATTAAGGCGTGAATCCAATGCTCTAATTAAATCTGTGCGTTTTGAATTAGTTCTTTGTATTCCCACAGCAACATCAGACCTATCCTTATCTGAGAGAATCTCGTTCATTAGTTTCTCTTGTAACATAAAACACTTTACATTATTTGTAATTAGCTCGTCCAAAAGTTGGCCAGTTGTTTTAATTTCTATATCAGAGACAGCCATCGTGTACGCTCCTTAAGTCATTTTCTACCATCATCTCTACCAATTGTTTAAAGTCAACTACTTTGTGCCATCCAAGTTTCTTATGAGCTTTGGTACAATCGGATAATAATACCTCTACTTCCGCTGGCCTATAAAATGCTGGATCTACAACTACATAATCTTCGTATAATAGTCCAACATATCCAAATGCCGCAATACAAAATTCTCTAATCGTTCTGGTTTCTTCAGAACCTATTACAAAATCATCCGCCATGGGGTGTTGTAAAACCATCCACATAGCCTTTACATAATCTCCGGCAAATCCCCAATCTCTTTTAGAGTTTAGATTTCCAAGTCTAAGTTCTTTATCCAGCCCATATTTAATTCTGGCAACACCATTAGTAATCTTTCTGGTTACAAATTCTATCCCCCTTCTGGGAGATTCGTGATTAAATAAAATACCAGAAGATGAAAATAAATTATATGATTCTCTATAATTCTTTGTTATCCAAAAGCCAAAACATTTGGATACGCCATAAGGACTTCTTGGGTAAAATGGAGTGTTTTCATTCTGTGGCATTTCCACTACTTTTCCAAACTGTTCACTAGAACTGGCTTGGTAAAACTTAGTGGTTGGACTAATTCTCTTAATAGATTCTAGAATTCTAAGTGGACCAATGGCATTAACATCTGTAGTATATTCTGGAGTCTTCCAAGAGGCTGGAACAAACGACATAGCCCCCAGATTATAAAACTCATCTGGTTTATATTTCTCTATAATGCTGGCTATAGAGTTACTATCAGACAAATCTCCGTGGGCTATTTCTATATCATTAAAGATATGAGCAATGTTATCCGTATTACATGTGCTTGCTCTACGAATCATACCAACGACTTTATATCCCTTTGATAAAAGTAGTTCCGCTAAGTATGAACCATCCTGACCAGTAATTCCTGTAACTATTGCTACTTTACTCATTTCATACCCTCCGGAAGAAGTTCTTTCTTGTTGGTTCCGTTGTTCTCAAATAGTTCTTTTGCTGTTATATTAATTACTGTTCCACAAGTACCACCTTCTGTGGGTCTATTACATACAACTCTTAATTTATTTTTTGAATCATTAGGATATAAAAACCATGACGTACATAAAAGTTCATTGCATTTGTCGCAAAATACATAAGACATTCTGCTCTCAGAAAATTTTCTAGCTTTTTGTTTTAGTGTTTCTATAAAGGTAATGACTGACGTTTCCTGATCTGACTTTCTAACCTTTCTAGTAATTTTTAAATCGTTTTGAAAAGAAGAAATGTCCTTTCTTAAATCAGACATTATCTTCTGAATCTTATCAATCACTACTATATTGTCTATAGAAACTGTACTTCTTGTTTTGTATATCGCTTGCTCATAATCTTCTAGAGAAATTTGTGCTTGAACCAATGCTCTTAACGTGTCCATATCATTTATTTTTAGATCGGACAAATCGTAATCTTTCTCAAATTCTGCTATCTTCTTTTCGATTCTCTTTTCAAACTCAAGAGAAGGTGTAATATTTAGAACCTTCTTAGCAAACATTTCGTCAAAATCTTCGTCTGATAAATCACGATATTGAACTAAGTTTCTCATTTTTGTGCGATTTGGTAAAACTGTCCTGTGTTCACCCATCTTTATTTTTCCTTATTTTTGCTGGTTTTTCTAGGTAATTCTCTATAATTGTACCACAAACATTCATTTTTGAAGTTAAGTATGCATTTATATCATTCTTTACATACATAATGAAACAAGATTTATGAAACCATAGATTAATATAAGGCACGTCGAGACCGAGCATTGTTTTTTCTTGCCCGGTCTCGATTTCCTTTACACATTCAAAACACATCATAAATATTTATCCAACTCTGGAATAGAATTAATATAATCAAACTCCTTCTCATATTGAGTATTCCAGGGCTGTCTTCGTATAACTACTTTGCAAAGATTTTTTAATTTACTGGCGTGCTTATACTGATCCTCCACAAAAACATCTATTTCTAAGAGTCTTGCATACATACTTTTGTTGTTAGAAAAAATAAGATTTCTGGTCTGTGGAAAATTATACCTATCAAGATATAGTTCTGTAGTAGTTTCTACTTCTATATGTCTGGCAGTAATATAGTAGATGCTGTGTCCAGCCTGGGATAACTTATGTAAATATTCTATGTCTCTCTTTTCCGGTGACATCTTATCATAAAGAATTGGAATGGATACCAAGTAGCAAGCCTCATCGTCTGTTACTAACTCATCAAAATGTTTCCACGTTTCCTCGTAACTTGGTAATTTTTTACCCTGCTCTAAGAGATAAGAATAGGCGGCTTTCTGCCAAGGATAAAGACAACCATCCAAATCAAAAGCTATATTCACTTTTTTTCCTTTCCACATTCACAACAATATTCACTTGGGTGATCTCTATTTTTTACAAAAACAACATTACAACTCTTACATTCTACCAAACAGTCAGTACAGTAGCAGTCTCCCATAAAATCGAACGCACCCTTTTTTCCACAATTATCACAGACCAACTCTTTATCAAATTGAACGGATCTATCCATTAGTTCTCCCAATAAACCTAGACATAGCTCGGATATCATACGGATTTTCTAATTCTTCTCCAAAATCGTTAAAAGTATCCAGAATAACTATCCACCTTCTTCCACAGTTTTTACAAAATCTATGCCTTCCTTGTTCCATCCTTAGATGATCATATACTATTCTGGGACTTCCACAACTCGGACAGAAATTAAACTTAAAACCTTTACCATTTATACTACCATTTTCCATTATATATCCTTTTTTTCCATTACCAGAGTAGAAGTATAATGTTCCTCATTCAACTTTTTTCCACACCAAGGACAAAATATAAATTGTTTTCCTGTATAGAACATCCCATGAGTAAATGCAAGTACGGCAAATGCGTGCAATTGTGAACCACTCGTTTTCCACTCATCACAAGTACAATCTAGACTCATTTTTAAACCAGTCCTTTCTAATTTCAAATATATATTTTGAAGTATCAAGAAGTCCCTCAAACTCTTGGGTAGTGTGTCCCTCTCTAAAAAAGTCTACTGCATCATATTTTTCTATATCCGTATTAAATAATACTATTTTTACCTTCTGTGTTCCTAAACAATTTGATACCTTACGAGCCGCGAATAATCCAGCTTGGTCATTATCACAAATATAAAAAATCTTGTTTATTCTGGAAAAGTCAGAAAATGACTTTGTGGGAAAACCGTATGCTCCTCCTGTGTGACTAATACACGGATAACCTAACTGATTAAGAAGAATAGAGTCTACTAGTCCCTCGGTAATAAATACAGTGGTCAATAGTGGTAAAATGCTGGAATTAAAAAGAACTGGTCCAATTCCTTTATACCAAGGTATGATTACCTTTTTGGGGTCATCTTTCCTGCACTGAAAATTTATAAACTCGTCTTTGTAATATATTGGAACCATAGAAAATCCATCATACTTTCCGAGTCTGAATAAATCTATCGTGGTATCTGTTAAAGTTCTTTTATACCAATAGTCTCTATCTGTCATACCACTTTTCCAAAAAATATCTACTAATTTTTCATCGGGTATTGATGTGGTGGTTTTTGGAATTTTAGTTGCAGAAGAAATTCCAGATAAATCACTTATTAAATCTTCTGCTTGTTTTCTAGAAAGTTTTTTAACGAGGAGGAGGTAATCTATTGGTGATAAGTAACCAAGTCCTTTTGAATTCCAAAAGATTTTTTGATTTTGTACATCAATTACAAGACTACTATGTTCAATTGTATGTTTCCATCTACCAGAACCCTTTAATGTGTAGTCTAAACCAACAACTTTTTCTGCTATAGTTTCCATTGTATATACTTTCTATATATTTCCAGATGACTTTAAATAAAGGATGGCTTTTTGTAATATATCTATACAATCATATGAATAACCCAAAACATTATTACAGGTTTGGCAAAGAAGTCCTCTTATTTTTCCTGTTTTATGGTCATGGTCTACAAATAAGTGCCGTTTTAGTTCTAACTCATTTACACCACAAATAGTACAACATCCACCTTGTTTTATAACCATTTGATTATACTCCTCTAAATAAATTCCATATCTGCGAAAGTATTTTCCTCGCCTTCCTTCTTCTGGGTGAAGTCTGCCATACTCCTTTTTCTCAGCCAATATTTTATCTCTGCGTTCTTGATAATATTTTTTATAATATTCTTTTTGTTTTGCTTTACAATATTCTTTGTGTAATTCACGCCACTCCTTTTGATATTCTTTTGCACGTTCTTTATCTTTATACATTATTCACCTCGCTGTGAATTCGGAATTGGGGGGTGAGCGAGCACCCCCCGCATCCACAAAGTATGGGGATTAACCACTCCTTCTATCATCCAAATCCCCATTTCCATTTATTTCTTCTTTCGTCTAGGGATTGATTTACCGCCGTGATCTTTCTTGTATTTCTCATTATTCTTAAAATATTGAACTTGTTTTTCTCTCTTTTTAACACCGGCTTTAGTAGTAACTTTGGACAACCTTCGTCCTGTCTTTTTTGAGACTAAAACATAACCACCTTTAACTTTCTTCGCCACCATTTTCTTCCTCCTCGACTTCTTTGTGAAGTTGTCTCAGCATCTTTCTTTTGGCCTTTTCTGCACGTTTACGCATCTGCTCTTCGATAGTGAAAACACTTCTGCTATCAGTAATAGGTCCGTTTCTTCGCCTTTCACGTTCCCTATCACGCTTGTTACATTTTTCGAGTCTCATTTTTGTATTATACTCTCCGGTCCACAAACTATTAAATTAGCTTTTTCATGAAGTTCATCAATATTACGTGCATTACAATACGTAAAGCCACTTCTCATATTCCAACAAAACTCCTTTAACATCTTTTCTAAAGAAATATCTTTTACTACTTCTTTCTGTACACCTTCTACAGATTTCCTAACTTCTCCATAAAATTGTTCTTGGAACTCTCTACTTGCAGAACCCTCTATTTTTCCATTGTGGTCAGACTCAAAACATCTGGAGAACATTGTGCCCATCATAAGGTAATCTGCACCAAGGGCTAGTGCTTTAGTACCATCACCAGAGTTTTTAATTCCACCATCTGCAATTACTTTCCAATCTGTGTGTTCGTTAGATTGTTGCATCCAATTTGTAACATCGTATCCTACTGGAAACTCTCTGGTCGAATTAATAAACATCTTGTGACTACAATTATAAATTGCTGTTGCCTGTGGATACCCAACTCCAGTATTATTTCTGGTAGTGCATAAGGCTCCAGAACCTATTCCAACTCTAATCATTTGTGCACCAGCATCGTATAGTCTTTTGGCTCCCTCGTATGTAACTACGTTACCAGCCATAATATTAAAATCACAATTATGTAGAGCACGATACATGGCAATGTTACCAACATAATTTACTACAGAATCCAAGTAACCATTTGCCACATCTATACAGATGATTTTTGCACCAGAATCACAAGCCATCATAGAGGCAGGGTCGTTCAGTCCAATAGCAACTCCAAATGGAACTCCACTATAAGCTAATGATGTAATATCACGATATTGTAATATGGGATCATTATAAAATCTGTGAAGTATTCCTATGCCTCCCAACCTACCCAATTCTTTGATTAGTTCTACACCAACAATACCGCTCATGGGGGAGGCTATGATGGGAATCTTAATTCCTATAGACGTAGATAAATCAACATCATCTCTAGAATTTACACTAGATGGTTGTGGAACAAGCAATACTTCATTTAACTCGCGTCCTTTAGTTGCTATCATTTAACAATTCCTTTTATCATCTGTAATCATCATATGCAGACTCGGACCAACCAAAAATAATACCAATAATACCAAAAATATTTATTACAATCGTACTAATAATAGCCGTAATAAACAATCCTTCTTCATACGTCATTTAACAATTCCTTTTCTAGGGCGTCCTTGTCAATTTCTACCAATTTTCCATCTATTTTATCGTAGTATTTCTGGCATAGAAAACACCAAAATGCACGCTTTCTTTCTGCTATCCATGTTGTAGTGGTACATCCATTACATGTAGGACATTTAGGACTCATTTGTATTTACTCTGCCAAGAATCTATAAGATTTGCTGTATTAGTCATGGTTAATTCAGCGGTTTCACTATTATAATTGTTATGATAAACAATTTCATAGTATTCGCCATCTTCTGGTAAAGAAAGTTCAGATTTATGTAGTTTGCAGTCGCCACTAATAAGGTAATCCACGGTATTTTGTGGAATAATCCTAATTTTTACAACACTAAAAGATGGGTCATCCTTAAAGTATTCATACTCATTGGGAAATCGCCAATCATCAACAATTATGACATCATATGGGTATCTTGATGAGTTTTCTAATTTTGAGAGCATGTATTTTATCCAACAATCTGGGTCGTAAACCCTTCCTACTTCTGTTCCTAATGTTTGAAGCAGTTTACGACCCTTCTCGTCTTTTATACCATCCCAACCAATGTATCTAGTTGCAATTTCTTTTATCCCAATTGCAAAGGCACTTCTAATACTATTTAAACCCATCTTTTCAAATTTGGATTGCAGAATATTGGATATATATGTTTTTCCTGCTCCAGCCTTTCCAGATAAGAGAACAACTAATGTTTTATTGTACATCGAAGTTGGATCCTCCCGTATGGAAATCCTCTAAAATTCCCTCTATAGTTTGGTGGTCAATAAGTCCATTTTGAACCAAGAAACTTAGAATAAATATGTAACTGGGAATATTAATTACCACACAATTTCTTGACCCGATAAAGAAATCATTGCCAACTTCTTGTTTAATAATAAGGGTATTAGTCTTAGGCAATCTGGTTATTTTTAACTTTGCCATTCTCCAACCTTTCTTTTATCTCGACAAATTTATCCGTTGGTATACTAAACAAACTAAAATCATATTGTGCTAATTCATCCACTGCTTTTATCATTAAATCTCTATATGCTACGTCATAACTGGCATCAGAGATATTTGTAAAGGTAACGGCTCTTTCCTCTTTTATTCCAGTTAGATTAATCCTACCCTGTATTAGGGTATAGGTAATGTTCCACTTATTATCTATAAAAGTACCATCTACCTTTGTTTCATAATACACGTTAGAGTAAATCATCGGGCAACTCCTACTAATAGCGTTTTCCTCTTGTCTTTTGACAATGACGAGGTTCTTACTCTAATATAAGCTCCACACTCACACCTATATAATTCGTATCTACCTGTAGAAGTATAATAGAATTTATCCGTTTTTATAATGTTTGTGCTCATACAGTTAGAACACATACTCTCAGTAGATTCTGTATAAAGTGCAAGGTTAGGATGTGAATGAATCCAGGGTCTAATTTTCATGTAAACTTCT
>Ga0315290_10000491_pt1 | contig 25770 bp, 20 predicted proteins | sample YL17G12_0_MG_FD_203627 | JGI IMG/M metagenome (GOLD analysis project Ga0315290, IMG submission 203627) | Sediment microbial communities from Yellowstone Lake, YNP, Wyoming, USA - YL17G12_0 | ecosystem: Environmental > Aquatic > Freshwater > Lake > Sediment | place: USA: Wyoming | collected... | reverse complement strand
CTTCAAAAGCTTTTCCTGTACACGTTTGCGTTCTGTGATATCCAGAACTGTTCCCACAAATCGTATTGGGTTTCCCGAATCATCCCTGATGACCTCACCTTGGGTGTGTATAGTCCGTATTTCACCATCAAGACAAACGATATTCACTTCGCAATCATATTCTTTTGTGCCATTTATGGCGTCCTGCATTGCTTTTTTGATAATGGCCCTGTGGTCTGGATGAACAAAAATGTCACTCCATCGCCCCCTGTATTTGGGGTCTGAGTCTTTTGGTAATTTATGAATACGGTACAATTCATCCGACCAGAACAGATCATTCGTTTGCAGGTTCCAGTCCCAGTTTCCCAGATGAGCGATCCATTGTGCCCTCGCCAGTCGCTCCTCGCTGGCCTGTAACTGCTGATTGGTGGCTTTAAGTTGCTGGTTGGCGGCATTGAGCTGCTGCTGGCTGGCCTGTAACTGCTGATTGGTGGCTTTAAGTTGCTGGTTGGCGGCATTGAGCTGCTGCTGGCTGGCCTGTAACTGTTGATTGGCGGCTTCAAGTTGCTGGTTGGCGGCTTTGAGTTGCTGCTCGCCGGCTTTGAGCTGCTGGTTGGCATCCTTTACGGCTTCATCGGCCAGTTTGTGCTCGGCTACCTCAGAGACTAACTGGGCCAAATCGCTGACCAGTTTTTTTTCTTCTTTGATGAAAGGCCCTTTGTCGATCGGAGATTTCTCTTCAAGATAGCAAACTTCGATAGAACCCACTTTTTTGCCGTGCAGATCGATAGCCGCGGAAAGCATCCATGGAGTAGTATGTTTGAAATTATCGGTTTGGAATTCCTTGTCTTTAAATACAATCCTAGCTACGGCAGCTTCCGGATATTGCCAGGCGGGAGGAATCAAACCCACCAGTTGCTGGAGCAACTGGTCCAGTGAAATATTGCGCCGGCCCAACAGTCTTGAGAAATTATGGAGACAGTCAAGCTCCTTGACGCGATTCTGCAAATTATGATTAAGCTTGCGCAACTCGATTTCATTGGCCCGTAACTGCTGCTGGCTGGCCTGCAACTGTTGATTGGCGGCTCTAAGCTGCTGGTTTGCAGCATTGAGTTGCTGTTGATCTTTGGCATAGCGACTGAGATTATTCGGCTGTTTATCCATATTGTTTATAATAACACGATGGCAAAATTTTACGCTAAGGTTGGCCGGAATGACGCCGAGTCAACTTCGCCCGGACCGGTCGAACCGAAGGAGTGTTTTGTGGTTTTTTGTGAACGCCACAGTTGCATTTCGCAACTGTTGCCTTCGGTATAGGATACAATCCCATTTTTGACATCGAGAGAAATGCTTCTTCTGGAGGTTCCCCCGATAGCTTGTTCCTTTATGTGCAGTTGTTTTTCTTTCAGTATTTCCAAGGTAGATTTAATGTTGCTCTCGCAGATTGTATCATCGTTTCTTTTGAGTACGTTTGCTCCACCGGCTATTACTACTTCAATGTTGTCCTTTTTTGTGCCCAGATCGATCATCATGCCGATCAAGGTGTCGATAGCATTGGCGGCATATTTTGTTTTTTCGCTGCTTTTTTTGTCGGCTGGGGCAGTCCCCGGCAGCATAATGTGCGCCATTGCCCCGATATTTTCCACAGCATCATACGCGGCAATGGCAATGCAGGAACCAATAGCGCTCGACTTCAATATACCTTTTCCCTGTTGAGCCCTGACCGCACCTGTTTGAATATCAATAATCTTCTCCAATTTCCAACTCCACTGGCATAAGGCCAACCAACAAATTCACTACTAAACCTGGTCAAAACCCAGCCAAAACCAAGGCACTTCCCGCCGCCATTGGGTGTGTTTTCCTCCAGATTCCTCCAGTTTTTCAGACAAAACCTCCATAATCCAAGGGCGAATATAACATTTTCCCCCAGTTTTTGCAAGTATTTTATTCAAATTAATGCCACATCGGCATTTAGGCCTTTTTTCAGCTCATCGACCTCGTTATCAGCATCAAAAATGCGTTTTTAAGTCGGGAAATAGCTATGTCGCAATGTAGTATTAATAATGGCCGGACAGAAAAATGATGTGACGTAAAGATGTAACAGCTTATATTTTCGCAGCCAGTTTTTTATTCGCTTAAAAAAAACACGGATTTTGCAAATTGTTAATAATTTTTCATTTTTTTTGTAACTCATTTAGGGAAAGGCAGTTACAGGCATAACAACAAGAAAGTCACAGGCAAGTTTGTTGTAACTGGTTGCTTCATAAGGTTTTTTGTATTGACACCCCATATATTGAGTGGTATCTAGTTATTATATCGATATGTAGGGTGTAGTCGTTATGGTGGTTTTGTCAGTATTAAGAAGGCCGTTTTGGTAAAAGCGGCTGGTTTGCGTGGTGGCACCTATTTTGGAAACAGATTTTTGCGATGCCCATACTGTAAAGAGGATAAGGATAAGGTAATTGATTCTCGTTCCAGCGACGGAGGACAAGTAGTTCGCCGTCGTCGTCGGTGTTTGCTGTGTGAAAGGCGTTTTACCACTTACGAGCGGATTGAGGACCTGGTCAAGTTGACCGTAGTGAAAAAAGACGGCAGCCGGGTTCCGTACAATCGCAACAAGGTTATAGCAGGGATACAAAAGGCCTGCTATAAGAGGCCGATTTCGATGCAGCGGATTGCCGAGGCGGCTGAAGAGATCGAAGAAGAAATACTGCGGCAGTCGGGTCAGGAAGTTTTATCGCGGTCAATCGGAGAATTGACAATGGCCCGGTTGAAGCAACTGGACAAGGTGGCTTATATACGTTTTGCAAGTGTGTATCATGAATTTGAGGAGGCAGGTCAATTCATAGAAGAAGTTCATGAAGTAATGCAGTATCCGCAGGAATCCCCCGGGCAAAAAAAGCTCTTTGATGAGGAGTAGATAAAGCTGCCATGTTGTTTGGAGTCACAAAAAGTGACGGGAGTATTGAGGTATATTTGCATACCAAGGTGATGTGTTCGATCGCGGCGGCGTTGGGCGAGAGCGGCAACTGCCGGGAAGGCTTGACGGATTATTTAGCCGAGGCGGTGACGGAATATGTACTTCGTCGTTATAGTTGTGCGACCATCGGCACAGATGAGATTCATGCAATGATTGAAGTAGTGCTCAGCGAGACGGGCTATGTCGAAGCGGCCTTGTGTTTGCATAACCACCGTCTTACCCGTGGAATAAAGCGTAGTCGTATAGAGGTAGTTTATAATCACAGGAGCGATCGGGGAGGTGATGGGGATAATGATGCTGGTTTTGAGAGTTATACTGTTCGGCCATGGAATAAATCCGTGATAGTTCAGGCACTGGAAGGCGAGAGTGAGCTGCCCCGTGGCGTGGCACGTACAGTGGCCGGCGCGGTGGAAGAAAAAGTTCTCCTCATGGGCTGCAGACGAGTGCGTTCCTCTCTTATTCGGGAACTTGTCGAAAGTGAATTGTGGGCCATGAGAGAAGCGGAGAAGGCATTGGCTGGGCAGGTTGAGGAGGAGGGCGAGGAATACGCTGGTTTTCACAATATGAACTTGGTGTCATGAAGCCAGCAATTGTGAAGTTGCTGCCGAGAGCTATGGTAAAAGGTTTTTGTGGTGATTCGCCACGGCTGAAGGAAGAGTCTGCTTTCGGCAGCAACTATGTCTATGGAGGAGTGCACGAGGCGAGGGCAGAGGTAAAGTTTGAGTTTGGTATGAATATCCCGGCTGGCGGCTTATTTATTGAGCCTCGGTTTTCGAAGAAGGCGCCGAGAGGCGTTCTAAAGAGTAAGGATACTCTTTTATCCGGGGATTGCAGGAGGCAATTCCTGGGTGATTGGTCAGGTGTTGTCGGCAGGGAAGCTTGTTCCGGATTTGTTAAATGCGTGGCATGAAGGGTTGATCTCTCAGCGGAGAGAGCGTTCGAACCGATCGAGCAGTCGCGCTTTGCTAACGACTGGGGCCGCACCTGGCTTTTTTTGTGATTATCGTTTTTTGCGGTTTCGTCAGTGGTTTGCTCCCAAGGGTGGTGTGGGGAACCGGGGCTGAGCGGTCAAAAAATCTCCCATAAAATCTCTTGAATTTGTCGGCGCTGTGGGGTATCTTTGGAGGTATTATGATAGACATAAAGGATTTACGCGAAAAAACGGATATTTACCGAACTGCCTGCCGGCAAAAAGGTTATGATGTCGATATTGATAAGCTGCTCGAACTTGACGAGTCTGTGCGCCAATATCGCCGTGAGCTTCAGGATATTGCCACAAAGAAGAATCAGGTCGGCAAAGAGATTGCCAAGACTCAGGACGAATCAAAGCGGCGACAGGCTATTGAAGAAATGGCCGCCCTGAAGACGAGAGAAACATCGCTTAAGGATTCGCTGGATAAGCTCGAACCACAGATTAACGAGATGCTGCTGTTGATGCCGCAGCCTGCTCATCCGGAGGCGCCTGTGGGGCCGGATGAATCGAGCAACCTTGAGGTGCGGCGCCGGGGTCAGGTCCGCGAATTCGATTTTGAGCCTAAGGACCATATCCAACTGGGTGCCAATCTGGGTATTATCGACATCGAACGCGGCGTTAAGCTTAGTGGAACTCGCAACTATGTGCTCCGCGGTGATGGGGCGCTGTTGCATCAGGCTGTTCTGCGGCTGGCACACGATATGATGGTCGAAAAGGGTTTCGAGCCTATGACGGTGCCGGTTTTGACCAGAGAAGAGACGTTCATAGGCACCGGCTGGTTTCCCGAGGGCAAGAGCCAGGTTTATCAGGTTCCTGAAGATAACTTGTTCCTGGTTGGTACCGCTGAAGTGCCTGTGACGAGCTTTTATATGGATGAAATACTCGATGAAGATGAACTGCCCAAGCGTTTCGTGGCTCAGTCGCTGTGTTTCCGTCGTGAGGCCGGTGCGGCCGGGAAGGACACCTACGGTTTGTATCGGATACATCAGTTTGAAAAGGTGGAGCAGGTTATCATCTGCCGGGCTGATCTGGAAGAGGTTGAAAAATGGCATCAGCACATTGTCGCCAATTCCGAAGAGATGCTGCAATCGCTGGAGTTGCCCTATCGGGTGATTGAGATATGCACCGGCGATATGGGGATGGGCAAGTACCGTATGTACGATGTGGAGACGTATATGCCCAGTCGTGGCGGTTATTGCGAAACGCACTCGGCGAGTAATCTGCTGGAGTTTCAGGCACGGCGGCTGAATCTGCGTTACCGTGACGCGAGCCGTAAAACACGTTTCTGCTACACGATGAACAATACGGTTATAGCGTCTCCGCGGATACTGATTCCACTGCTGGAGCTTAATCAGAACGCCGATGGCAGTATTAATATCCCTATTGCTCTTCAGCCATATATGCACAACCGGGACCGCATTACCGCACCATAAGAACAGTTATGGTTGTTGACTAACGAAAAATAGAATGAGGATTGTTTTGCCATGATTGTTGTGATGACATCTAATTCTACCGAGCAACAGCTTAACCATTTGGTCAAAATGGTTGAGGAGATGGGTCTGTCAACACATATCATTTATGGAACCAATCGAACGGTTGTCGCTGCCGTCGGTGACAAGCGTATGGTTGACAAGAGCGCCCTGGAGAACGTGCCCGGCGTAGAAAAAATCGTTCCCATTCTTTCTCCATATAAGATGGCCAGCAAGGAGGTCAAACAGGAAAAGAGCATTATCAAATTGCAACCGCACGGTTGTGGTGTAGGTGGCGATACTGTACGTGTCATCGCCGGCCCCTGCAGCATTGAGGACCGCAATCAATTGCTCGATATTGCCGCTGCGGTCAAGGAGGCCGGTGCTGTAGGTCTGCGTGGCGGTGCTTTTAAGCCCCGTTCCAGTCCTTATAGCTTTCAGGGGCTGGCTGAAAAAGGATTGGAATACCTGGCCGAGGCTCGTGAACAAACGGGTTTGGCTGTCGTTACTGAAGTCCTTACAGTTAACCATGTCGAGTTAATCTGCCGTTATGCCGATGTGCTTCAGATTGGGGCGCGTAACATGCAGAATTTCATGCTGTTGCGAGCCGTCGGTGAACAGCCAAAACCTGTTCTGCTTAAGCGAGGCATGAGCGCCACCATGGAGGAGTTCCTGTTGGCAGCCGAGTACATTATCGATGCAGGTAATCCCAACGTTATTCTGTGCGAACGCGGTATCCGCACTTTCGAGGAATATTGTCGCAATACCCTGAATCTGTCGATTATTCCGGCCATTGAACGAGTCAGTCATCTGCCCATAGTAGTTGACCCTACGCATGGTACCGGCCATGCGTACATGATCGAACCGATGAGCCTGGCAGCGGTTGCCGCCGGAGCGGACGGTTTGATTGTCGAAGTCCATCCCGACCCGGAACATGCTTTGTCTGATCCGGGCCAGCAAATTACGCCAAGTCAGTTCCGACAGTTAATGTCAAAAATCACCCGTGTGGCACACGCCGTCGATAGGAAACTGTAAGTGGCATACAGATACAACATGAGCTTAATACAGTCGAATGAAAACGGTTGAGATCGAATGGAGTAATTATGCCATTTACGCCATTTCACTTTGGGCCTCATTCCTGCGTTGCATTGGCCCTGCAAAAGCATATCGACTTGCCTGTTTTCGTCCTGGCCAACGTCATCGTTGATTTGGAACCATTAACGGTTATGCTGCTTAACCTGAAATATCCTGTCCACGGTTATTGTCATACATTTTTGATCGGATCAATTCTAGCCATCGTTTGGGCTCTGATTGCTTATAATTTGAAAGGCATTTTTGGATATCTGATGAAGACGGTTGGTCTTTCTGATAAAACAAGCTTTGCCAAGATGGTTTTTTCCGGGGTTTTGGGGATCTGGCTGCATGTCTTGTTTGATGCTCCACTTTACAGAGACATCAGACCTTTTTATCCGTTCGAATCAAACCCATTATATGGAATTCTTTCCAGCCAGATTGTCTATGGCATTTGTGCAGTATCTTTTGTTCCCGCTTTAATTTTATATATAATTACCGTGTTGACCTTTTCTCGCAGGAAGAGATAAGATGGGCAGATGTAAACGGTTGAAATATTCGGGTTAGCCAGATGCAAAACTCCGCCCCAGATCGCTTCAGGAGCCTCCCCCATCCTCGGGCACCGTTATTGCCGGTGGCTATCTCCGTTATCAGTGGTATTATCATCGGGCGGTACGATCTTTTGCCGTTGCCGATTTTCATCGGGGGTTTGGTCATCTGTGTCGTTGCTGCGGGAATACTTATCTTTTACCGTAAAGTTGGAAATCTTTTTCGCTATATTCCGGTGTTGCTGTGTGTTGGTTTTGGCTGCCTGGCGGGGGCGCGTTACCACCTGATCTACAGTTACTATCCGTGCAATCATATTATTTCATACTGCGATCCGGCCCGGCAGCGTCTGGCCACCGTTGACGGAACGATCATAACCGCCCCTTATATCGCCAAGACCAGCGGGGCATTTGCCAAGTTCGATTCTCTGCACGAGCCGTGTACCATTTTCGTTATGCGGTCTGGGGCAATAAAAACCACCGCCGGGATGAGTGCCACTACCGGGTTGTGCCAGGTGATCGTCAAACAACCATCTCCCAATCTGCGTGTCGGTCAAAAAATACGGATTGACTGCTGGATTTCCCTGCGAGGAGGTCCGAATAACCCCGGCCAATTCGATTATACGGACTGCCATCGCGCTGCTCGCAATCTCGTTTCCTGCAGCGTAAGCGTTTCAGATGGAATTACCATTCTTGCCGAGTCCGACGCCCTGTCAAATCTGTTCAAGCGTTTCCAATACAAAATTCAAACCATCGCTCACGGGGCGTTGATTGAAGACGTCTATATCGATAGCCAGGGTGATCCTGCCGAGAAAGACAGCCAGGACTTTTTATCTGCTCTGCTACTCGGTCAGCGTTATCGGATTTCACATCGTTTATCCGAGGCCTTCATGCGGACCGGCACGATCCATTTTCTGAGCGTGTCTGGCTTGCATGTCGGCATAGTTGCCGGGTTTGCCTGGCTGCTGGGTTGGTTTTTTCATCTGCCTCGCCGGCTGCAAGGGCTGCTCAGCCTGATCGTTATCATCGCCTACCTTTTTATAATACCGGCGTGTCCGCCTGTGCTTCGGGCGGGGATCATCTGTATTGTTTTCTGTCTGGCCTATATGGGCCGACGTACTGTCAGCTCGCTTAATCTTCTGTCTTTTGGGGCGATTGTCATTTTGCTTGTACGTCCGCTCGATTTGTTTTCGGCCAGTTTCCAACTATCCTTTGTCGCCGTACTGGGTTTACTGATTTTCTGCAACGCTGTTTACAATCGCAGATTTGCCGCCGATGCCAATCGTATTGATCTGGCCGTTTCCCAGGCGTCTGCGGTACATTATGATATGACCTGGTGGCGGCGTTTTATCCGATACCTTCTGCGTGTCGTTTGGGGATTATTCGTGGTTGCCCTGGTGGCCTGGGTGGTCGGTTTTGGGCTATCGGCTTATCATTTCAATCGTATTGCCTTGTTTGGTGTGTTCGCTTCGGTTGTTTTGTCTCCGCTGATCTTTCTAGCTATGCTTCTGGGTTTTTCCAAACTGATACTAACGGCCCTGCTTCCGGGCTGCGAGTGGTTACTGACATGGGCACTGTCGGCGATGGGCAGTGCGTCGATTTTTTTTGCCGAGACATTTGCCCGCCTGCCTTACAGTAGTATTAATCTTGCCGCTGTGCCGCTTTGGTTCATAGGGATATTTTACCTTCTGCTGCTATGGGCCGGTGTTGCTGTTCGTCGTGACGGGGTTATTCCACGCTCGTCGATTTATGGTCTGCTGGCCTGGGGGATAGTTTTTGTCTGGCTGGCGCCGTTCGATCAATTTTCTTCCGGGGGAGACTCTGACAGCACAACGCTAACCGTATTAGCCATCGGTCACGGCACCGGGACGGTTGTGCAACTGCCCGATGGTAAGGTGATATGCTACGACATCGGCAGCACTTCCAACTTCAACCTTGCCGCAAATATCGTAGGTCCGTTCCTAAGAAGCCGCGGCATTGGACGAATTGAAGCTCTTTTTATTTCACATCCCAATCTCGACCACTATAACGGCGTAGTTGATCTGTGCCAAAATTTCGATGTTGGTATGGTTTATCTCAACGAACACTTTACGAAAGACACAAATCCCGCTACCAGAATGCTGCTGGAGAGTCTTGAAGAAATGAGCCAGCCAATTGGATATCTGAGTCGCAACTGTCGATTACAAAACCCAGCTTGCGAGGGACAAGCTGATTACGAAATTGATGTTCTCTGGCCGCCCCGGGATCACCCATCCTGCGAGCTTGACAAAAACGACAGTTCTCTTGTCCTGCGAATTTCCGATGCGAACGGTTCGATGTTACTTTGCGGCGATATCGGCAAGATTCCTCAACAATTGCTGGTGGAATTGGAAGCAGACGGTCCCGGTCGTCTTAAAGCCGATCTGCTCTTGCTGCCTCACCACGGTTCAACCAACGTTTTGATTCCTGAGTTTGTCCATACTGTCGGGCCGCAAGTTTGCATCAATAGCTGCGGTTTTATACGTCAGCGTTCACTTGATAAACTCCATCATCTTTTGCCCGATCAGAAGATTCTCCACACTTATAATACCGGCGCCGTAACCGCAACGCTCACGCCCTCCGGCGTAAAAGCAAGAACCTTCCGATAGAGAGTAAAGGACAGTCAAGTAAACCCAATGTGTATCATTATACCCGGTATTTTCATTCAGTATGGGTATATCGCCAAGGTGAGATTTTCTTGCTTGTGGCTCGATCAGAGGCTATCATAACGTGTGTGCTTTACTAATGAGTTGCGAGAAGGTAAAGTTGCGAAGGCAAGGCGATGTTTACAAAGATGAAACCAGGTAAGATTGCTGTAGCGGTTTTTTTGTGGGGTTGTTTGCAGACGGAGTCGGCATGGGCCTGCCGATATAACGTTCGGGACATAGGTTTTGCTGATCTTGGTGCCAATCGATATTACTTTTACGGCTATGTTGATTCGAACACGCCGGCGGAAGTGGTTGGGGATTTTAAGGAGATATCCACGGCGGCCCTGATGGACAGTAATATTCGAGCGGAAATAATAGACGTCGATCAGCAAAAAGATCATCTGGCAATGAAATATATCGATTTGGGACAGATACGATCTTTTCCGGCGGCGGTTCTGGTTTCGCCGGAAGGGCAGTGGCTTAATGTTGCGGTTGCCAAGCCCGGCGAGCCTTTCAAACAAACGTTGTGGTCGGCGATGGACGAGATCAGTTTCCGTGGCAAACGCAACGAAATCCTTCAGCAGATCAGTGAGGTTTATGGAGTGGTGCTGTTGATAGAAGGGACTGACGCGAAGGAAAATAAAATCGCTCATCAGGCCGCTTCGGCGGCTATTGAAATAATAAGTACGGAGATGGGGATGATGCCCAAGGCCATCGGCAAACCGCCGGTTTTGCTGGTGATATCACCAGACTTGTTTGAGCAGGAAAAGATTCTGCTTTGGAGTTTGGGTCTGAATGCGGAGAAGATACAGCGGCTATACGCGGCAGTGCTTTACGGAAGGATGCGGCGGATGGGACCGGTTATGACCGACAACGAAATAACCGAAGACTACCTGAGTCGAATCCTGGCTGTTGTCGGGGCGGATTGTGAATGTGGACTCGACCGGAAATGGATGCTGGGTACGATGCTGCCGGCCCGATGGGACCAGAAGATGCAAACCCAAACAGCAAAAGCGTTGGGATTTGATCCGGAAAATCCAATGGTAAAAATGGAGATAAGCCAGATTCTGGGCAGAAGTATGGATGAGAATGTATATTTCCAGGAGTTGGATTCTGTGCCGGATATAAGTTCAGGATATCAGGAAATAGTTATAACATTCGATCCTTCCTCCGGCACGATTGAGCAGAGTCCGATCCAAACGGCGTCACCGGAAGGCGTTACAACGACCGATCCGGACGTGACGGAGGTGGTATCTCAAACGGCCGAGCCACCCACCATCGAGGCGGTTTCCACAACTGCCGAGCCGCCTGTCACTGAACCGGCTTCCCAAACCACCAAGCCGCCCAGTGTCAGGGCGGTTTCCAAGGCGGCTGAGCCAAACGAGTCCGCCAAGATAACCGCTGAACCTCTGGTCACGGAAGAAGAATATTCATCGCTCCGCAACGCGACATACATCTTTGCCGGATTATGTGTTTTTGTTTTCGTAGCGGCGATTTTTATTCTTTTGCGTGCAAAGAGAAGATATTGAACACATAATGAAAAAGTGCGATTTCGCTTACGCGGCTCTACGTGTTGCACATTTTATTGTGTATTGCTTATATGCGAAGTCAGAACAGGCCCTGTTGGATGGAAATTGGGTTAAAGAAACAGCGAAAGTCGAGTATGTTAACAGTGGCTCTTATCTTCAAAGAGATTGCTCACCGCAAGATAAATTTCGTTCTTGGCGTGTTGGCGGTGGCCATGGCGATTACGCTACTGGTGGGTTTTGTCATTACCGAAAGGACTTCTGACCGTGAGACCGCCCGGATAATGCTTAAGATGGGTTTCAATTTGCGTATCATACCCAAAGATACGGATATGAATAAATTTTTGATAAACGGTTTTTCGGATCAAACGATGCCGCAGGAGTACCTTGATATTCTAGCCGGTAGTCAGAAAGGTTTTTCCTATAATCACCTGCTGGCCACTCTGCATCGGAAGATATCGTGGCAGGGGTTTGACGTGATCTTGACGGGTTTGGCGACTGAGGTGTGTCCGCCGGGCAAGGAGAGGCCGCCCATGAGCTATGAAATTGAGCCGGGTACCGTTTATATTGGGTACGAGCTGGCAACCAGACTAAAATTGAAGAAGGGCGACACCATTGAGATTGGCAAGCAAAGCTTCACTATAGCCGGCTGTCTGTCCGAGAGCGGTAGCACGGATGACATTCGCATTCAATCCAACATACGCGACGCTCAGGAGATTACCGGCCTTAAAGGACGAATCAACGAGATCCAGGCGGTTGACTGCCTGTGTTTTGCCCCTACGGACGATCCCCTGACTATCCTGAGAGAAGAGATAGTTTCCAGGCTGCCCGAGGCGAAAGTGTTTCAGGCAAAAAAAATCGCCGAGGTCCGCAAACAACAGCGAATATTTGTCCAAAAGTATTTTGATATTATTGTACCGTTCGTGATTATTATCTGCGCCGCATGGGTTGGTATTTTGGCCATGATGAACGTTCGCGAACGGAGACAGGAAATAGGCGTAATGCGGGCGTTGGGTTACGGTTCTGGAAAGATATCTTTACTGTTTCTGGGCAAGGCTGTTGTGATCGGTCTGCTCGGTGCGGTTTTGGGTTTTGTTCTGGGGACAGTTTTGACAATGACCTTCGGTCCTTACATATTCAAACTTACCGCGGGCAACATAAAACCTGTCTATGGGTTGCTTGGATGGTTCATGGTTGCCGCTCCGCTGTTTTCCGCCGTTTGCAGTTTAGTTCCGACTATGACAGCCGTAACGCAGGATCCAGTCGTGACCCTGAGGGAAGAATAAATATGATCCATCTTGAAAATGTATCTAAGATATATCAAACCCGTTATGGAACGGTCAAGGCCCTGAATGATGTGACGTTTGAGGTGGAAGCAGGTGAATTTGTCGTTGTCCGCGGGGTCAGCGGCTGTGGGAAAACGACTTTGCTGATGACCATTTCGGGAATGCAGCGACCGAACAGCGGTAATGTCATTGTTGGGGGAAACAGCCTATATACGATGAGCATACGGGGCAGGGCACTGTTCAGAGCTGAGGGGATCGGTTTTGTTTTCCAGATGTTTCATCTGGTGCCTTATTTGAACGTTATCGAAAACGTTTTGCTGGCCGGCGGGGCGGTCGGTGGAACCGATACGAAAGCGGAAGCAAACAGACTGCTGGAGCGGTTGGGCTTGACAGATCGAACCTTTCACCGACCTTCAGAACTCAGCGCCGGCGAAAAACAGCGTACCGCCATTGCCAGAGCCTTGCTGAATCGTCCGAAGATTATTTTGGCGGATGAGCCTGCCGGGAATCTTGACCCTGACAATGCCGATGTGGTGCTGGGGCATCTGGCTGACTTTCGCCGTCAGGGCGGTACGGTGATTGTAGTTACCCACGGAACAGATGCAGACCGGTTTGCCGATCGGACAATTTATATGCACGACGGTCGTATCGACAATTTCAGCTAACAGTGCATGGTGAGATGAGGACCGTACTTTTTGCCGGTTCTCGGTTTCAGGCGGTGGCAGGCTGGTCCGTATCAACTAACCTTCGAGACTGATATTGGAGCCGACGGGTTGATCGAACAGGTTTTCGTTTATGCCGACGCCCTGTGGAATGTCCATGTCCGGCGGGACGGGAGACAATTCAGGTTCGCCCGGTCGGCCGGTTTTTTCGCGTTTGAGTTGCTCCATGAGCATAACCCATGTTTCACGCATGTGTCGCAAAACTCTAAGCCCTTCATCCAGGGGGACAACATCTTTTTTCATATTAGCCGCAACAAATTTCTCGTAGCAGAAAAAATACAGTGACCGCATCTTGGCGCAAGTTTCAGGAGCAAAATCATCTCGCAAAGAGCTGACCATTTCCATAATGATGGCTTCAGCTCGGCTGAGCAGGTTAAAGCTTTTCTCGATTTCCTTATCCAGGATGGCTTGGCGGGCCTGTTCGCAAAAACGAATAGCACCGTCGTATAGCATCAATTGCAACTGTTCCTGGGAAGCGGTCATGACCTTTGTTTTAAGGTATTCGTTGGTAGTATTATTGGCTTTGGGTTTCATAAAACAGATTACCTGTACGGCGAAGTTAAGACTGCTTATTGTCGCTTGTACATAGTGGCCATGTTACTTAGTGTAGTTAAGGCGTTCATCTGGGCCTGCATAGAGGCGAGGGCCTGCTCCATAGCATAGAATTCTCTGTAGTAGCGTTCTTCCTTGGCGACCAGCAGTTCGTCGAGATATTCGATACGCTTTTCAAAAAGCCCCTGATTCGACTGCATAGCATCAAGGTTGTTGCTGATGGTGCTGTTGTTCGAGCCGGCAAGGTCTTCCAAATGATCGGCTATATAATCGCCAACCCCTGTTCCTTCCTTGGTAAACAGTTCGGCAATTTTTTCAGGATTTTCGGCGAAGGCGTCACGAAATTCCTGCTCATTGAATGCCAGTTTGGGGATACTGACAACAGCGTAAGATTTTTCGCCATTTTTATCGGTGACTATCTCAGATCCGAAAGGAGCGAAAGAAACACCTATCTGCGATAACCGGGAAAATTTCGAATCAACCCCCGGTACGTTTCTTTGCACCATAGTTTGCAACGAACTCTGGATATAATTGACAGTATGGTCGGCAAAGAGAACGCCGTGCTCATAACTTTCAGGATCGAACATGGTGACCTTTGAAATTTCTTCCATGAGTGAATTGTAGGCATCGACAAAACTGCTGATCTGGGCAACGATGGCTTCGATGTCCTGCTCGACAGTAATTGTCACTGCTTCGCTGCCGGCGGCGTTCAGGTCAAGCGTAACGCCCTTTATGGCGTTATTGATGGTATTGGTACTGCTGGTGATCAACAGGGGATGTTCGTCGGAACCGTCGCCCAGTAGAACAATGGCGTCACGACCCTCAGAAAGCGTATCGGTAGTAAGGTCGGTCGTGCCGGCATCGAGATAAACCATGCCGCTACGGCCTCCAATCTGGCTGTTGAAATTGATTCGATAGTTGACGCCGTCGTTAATAATAGAGGCCTTCAGGCCCATATCGGCATCGTTAATTCTGTTGACTATGTCCTCGATACCGTCGCCGCCGCCTACTTCCAGCTTGAATTCGTAAGAACCGTCGAGGTAATAGCTGCCGTCTTCACCTTCTTTAGCAGTCCCGAGGATGCCCAGATCGTGGGCGGTAGAGCCGTTTTCTTCAACAACAAAAAAAGCGGAAAGGTTGTCGCCTTCGCTGGTATCGTAAAGCAGCAGCCCATCGCCGTTATTGTTTACGCGGGCTCGAATGCCGGTGGCGGAGTTTTCGAATTTGCTAATGACATCATCGATGGTATTAACACCCACCTGGCCCAGATCAATGGTGGCGCTTCTGCCGAGGCCGTCGGTAATCTTGAATTTGCCGCGATAAACTCCTTCGCCCTGGCGGAGATCGTCAAGCTGGGTAGCTTCGGAAACATACTGCAACTGGAGATTGCCGCTGTCAATACTACTGACGGTATCATTAACGGCAATGCCAAGTTTTTGGGCCAGCTCGCCGGTCACATCGGCGACTATCATGTTGCCGCTACCAGAGGAACTGTCGGTAAGAACGATCCCGTTTCCGACCGCATTGAGCGAAGCACTAATGTTGATATTGTTGTCGGAATCGTTGATGGCATCGATTATGTCCTGAACGGTAAAAGCGCCGGACAGATCAATCTGAGCATTATGACCGTCGCGATCCGTCAGGCTGATAGTACCACCGGAGGTAATCCGACTGGGATTGCCGGCATCCGGATCGGAGCCGCTGCCGCCGTTGAGAGAACGAAGCATAACAGTGTTAAGACCGGCGATAAGTTGTCGGCCAACATATTCGGTTCCGGTGAGGCCTTCGGGAGTAAGCAGACCGAGGTCCTCAGCGGCCATACTGCCGTTATCCGGAATCTCGATGGCCAGATTGCCCAGGCCGCTGTTATCGGTAACCCTAATACCGTTACCGCCGGAATCGAAGGAAAGAACCAGTTCTCCTGTGTTTTCCCAATGATTGTTGACAGCGTTAATGACATCGCCGAGACTTTCCATGTGCCAGACCTGATCGCCCGTGATAGTTTTACTGGACACATCGGCAACAATGCCGAGATCACCGGCTGCAAAACCACCGTCGATATCTTCAATGATAAAATGGCTTCTCCGCTCGGTGGTCGAGTCGTCGTCGCCCTGGAAGAGCGGGTCGCTGTTATCGGTAATTTTGAGATGGTCCAGCGCACCAAAGCCTACGGAAATATTCATATTGTTGGCCGTAGCGGTGCTTTCGATAGCTTCTTTTAATTGACCTAAGGTGGCATTTTCGCCCAGAGCGGCCAAATCGATTTCAATGGATCGGCCGTTCTGGTCGGTAATACGAAAGGCGCCCATGCGAACACCGGCACCCCTGTTGAGAGAACGGAGGGTGTTGCTTTGATCAGGAGCGCCAACTATTTCAGATAGTGTAGTTTTCAGATCGACATTTATTTCCCTGCCACTGCCAAGCTTAAATAACAGATCGTTGGAGAGACTGGATGTCAAACCGCGAACACCGTTTCCGTCGTTCAGATCGCTCAGAAGGGTATCGGCTGTAACGTAAAGGATATCGTTACCAATAATTTTGTCCTGGGTGACATTCCCTCGGATACCGAGATCCATCGCCGTTGTGCCACTGCCAATGTCGGCCACAATGAGATTGCCGGTAGCGCCGGTATTATTATCAGTAATGATCAGATGGTTGCCTGATACCGAAGCGGTAACATTGACAGTAGAGTTCTTGTTTATCTCGTCAATAACGTCCTGCATGGTCAGGGCAATAGTAAGATCGATCTGGTCAGTGTTGCCGGCCCGGTCGGTGATTTTGATCTTGCCGCGCTGAAAGCCGCGTCCGCCGTTAATGGAATTCAGATCGGTGGGCTTGGCCACTTGGCCTTGACCGATTTCAAAGCTGAGGGTACCGCTGCCAATGCCGCTGTCCATGCTGGTGTAGCCGCGACTGACAAAATGGTGGTTGCTGGCAAGACGCTTGGCGACAAAACGATAAGTTCCCTCGGCAGCGAATCGGCTGGCGGTGGCGGAAATAAGATCCTCGTTGCTGGAGGTGACGGCCATATTTTGAAAGACCGACTCTTTGTTGAAATTGTTGGAGGCGATCTGAACGGACATGACCAGAGCCTGAATCTTCATCATGGCGGTCCGCTGTTCGGTAAAACCTTTGATACGGGCGGCAAGCTGATTGCGCGGACGCGCTTCAATCGCCATGTATTGATTGATTACGTCCTCAATATTAATACCCGATATCAGGCCAATACCACTACTTACTCCCGGCATATTTCTTTTCCCGTCATCAACTCATCAACTCATAAACGAAGGCATAACAACAATATCATCGCCTGAAATGGGCATACCAAAGCGGGCGCAGTAGCCACCACTGCGGTATGTCCTATAATTAATTATCGGCAGAAGAAATATGGTACTTTAGATCTTCGTCATTTAAATTCGCCGACAAATCCCCCCAAAAACCAACCCAACATCCAACCGGGCATAACAACTCCGCCTGAGTTCTCACAAGCCCTTACACTGCAATGGGTTACGAAAATCAAATCGGCAAAATGCGGTCGAAATTCCTATTGTCGTTAATCAACACATTACGCTTGAGCCTGATTGAATTCGGTTAGGAAGGCGACAGTTTTTCTGGCGGTTTTCTCGTCGGCGCGGGGATGCAGGGGTAGATTGACTACCTGGCGGGAGGCCCTTTCGGCAATGGGGCACATACCATCGGTGTAATCATAAAGGTTCATGGGTGTTTCGATGGGATGGAGGGGGCATTCGAACCAACTGCCGATTTCAACACCGGCAGAAGGGGCCTTGGCAAGGGCGGTAGCTTTATCAGTGATGCGAACAGGGTAGCGCACCAGGACGGGATCCATGGTATCGGGAATTGCCGGAACGGTCCAGCCGGCGCGGGTGAGCAGATCGTCGTAAATGTAGCGCATTTGTTTACGGTGTGCGATGTTGGCTTCGATTTTCTTTAACTGTCGCAGGCCGGCGCGGGATTGCGAAAGGCTCATGGCCATGAAGAAGTTATCGGACATTTCCGGCGCAAATTCACAAGTCGAAGATGAACCGACGACAACTCCTTTTTTTGTCAGCCAACGAAAGACGTTCGCGGCCAAGGCGGTTGTATGCGGATAAATGAATAAACGGTAGATCAAACGCTGAAGATAAAGCATAAAGACGGCTTTGAACGAGGGTTGGCATAACCGTTCCTGACAGATAGTCTTAATCCGGTCGGCCAGATCAGAATCGTTGGTAACGGTCATGCCGCCAATACCCGTAGTGAAGGGTTTGTTCCACTGAAAGGAAAAATAAGCTGCCCGGCCAAATGTGCCGACGGTGCGGTCTTTATACTTCGAACCCAAGGCCAAGCAGCAATCCTCAATAACAGGAATTTCACGGCGTGCGGCTATTTCCATAATGGCATCCATTTCGCAGGGATAGCCATAAGTATGCTGAGCAATGATTACCTTGGTGTTGGCGGTTATCTTGCTTTCGAGAAGGTTGACGTCGATATTGTATGTAACAGGCTCGATGTCCACATATATAGGTTTTGCGCCAAGGTATTTGACAGGGTTAACGTCCATTACACATGTATAGCCGGGCAGGATCACTTCATCGCCCTGACCAATACCCAGGGCTTCGAGAATGGCGTACAAAGCCACTCTGCCCTTCCAAAAAGAAAAGGCGTCGGAGAGATCAAGCCAATTTGCGAACTCCATTTGAAATTTTTTGCAAATATTATTCACCGCAATTTCCCCTCGATTTGTTAAAATTCTCCACCAATTGGTCGTATATTGCAATGATATGTTTGGTAATTGTTTGTTCGTCAAAGTGCTGACGGGCATAAATCCGAGCCTGTTGGCCGATACGGTTTTGCAGTTCCGGATCACCAAGCAATCGCTCCAGGCGATCGGCCAACGCAACCGGATTGTTCAACGGCACCAGGAATCCGGTTTCACCATTCACTAATGTATCACGGTTGCCGACGACATCGGTTGCGATCATGGGCCGGCCGGCCGCGGCGGTTTCAATAATCACCCGCGGCAGACCTTCCTTGATCGAAACCAGCACACACACATCGGCGTTGGCGATCAATTGCGGAACATCATCACAATATCCCAAGAAAACAATCTGCTCTGTAAGTTGGTGATCTCGCACCCATTTTTCGTATATAGGTCTCAAATCTCCATCACCGGCTAGTTGCAATACAAACGGCACTTGCCGATTCTTCAATATCTCAACCGCCTCAAACAACATTGGATGGTTTTTGACATACTCAAACCTTCCGACATAGAGAATAACCGGAGGATTATTGTTCGGCTTGCCGTCAAAAGCAAAATCGTTCAATTGTATTCCGTTACCGACCAAAGCCAGTTTGTATTCCGGCGCGATTTTACGCCGACGACATTCATCAATATCTTTTTGATTCTGAAAGAGCAGTTTATCAGTCAGGCATGATAATGTCTGCTCAATTTTGGCGTAAATCCACTGGTTGAATTTGGGCATAGCGATATGAAAATGGAATCCGTGTACCTGATACACTACGATGGGAGTTTGTGCGAAAAAGGCTGCGATTCTGCCGATCAACCCAATAACCGATCCATGCAGATGTATAATGTCGAACCGGAACCTGCGAAATAAACGATATGTTTTCCAAATTGCCACTATCAAGCCGACAGGCGAAAGGCCACGTGGTGTTTCGACAACATGGACTGTGTGGCCTTTTTCTCGCAACCGTTTGACATACTCACCACTGCTACAATACATCGAATTTTCGTAAATACCAGACTGGTTTACTTGAGCTACTCGATGGTCGAGCAGTTCTTTCGCTGATCTGTCCGTATTGATCAGGTCCAAAACACGAATTTTTCTGTCAATATTCTGGTTATGACTTGTGAAATCTGAGTACATGTTTTTTCGATACGTTGATACTTTTCAATAACGGAGCCAAGTGTTTTGGCCTGTGCCAATATGGCAATTCACAAAGCCGAGTCCGACTGAAACGCCGACTCAGCAGTCCTACCAGCAATCCCGCACAATCATGAAACATTCGGCGGCGGTCATTCCGACGATACTGCCTCGCCATTTGGCTAAGGAAGAGATAGCTTCGAGCGAGCGGGCGTCGGGGGCCGGGCGTAATTGGGAACGATACTTGCGCATCGCTTCCAACTTGGCAGGCAAATATGTTGATATGTCCACCCATAATTGTGGTTGAAAACAGGCCTCTATGTAAGGAGCGGACCAATGGGTTTCTGAGACTGTTTCGTAGCACAGTATTTGTTTTACATATCGGCGGGTTTCTACTGGGCGCAGAGCGACCATACAGGCATCGAAAATCTGGCGATGATCTTCATGGCGATCGGCGCGGAAAGGCAAGAAAACCAATTCGGGTTCTTCTTCGGTTATCAATTGGTCGAATTCAGCGTTTAACTGATGGGTTGGTATCAAATTTAGTTTGGTGACAGGCATATCCATAAATCGAAGAGACTTAACACCTAATAGCTCACACGCGGCCTTGGCCTCGGCACGAACCTGGGTAACCTGTGATTCGGGGAAAAGGGGTTCCCAGCCTTTGGTTACAATCGCGACTGTCAGATCATTACCTTCGCTGGCCAGTCGGGCCATAGTACCTCCCACGCCGAGCACTTCGTCATCGGGGTGCGGTGAAACAACCAATACCTTCATTACTTATTCTCCGGGTCTTGCCAAGCCAACTGCGCTCCAACCGATAGTAATCTGTCAGGTTGGTCAACGCCTTCGATCTTCACATGGGTCATCCAAATTCCTCCATCGCCGGTAGCAACCAGTATGCTCTTGTTCTCATCAACCGACAAGACACATCCGAACCGCTCCGACGCTGATACGTCCGCAGGTTTGGCCGGTCGGCCGCGCCAGACAGTCAATTTGCGGCCCCGATAGCCGGTAAAGGCTCCCGGATAGGGCCGACCCGCAGCCCTAATCAATCGATAAATTTTTTCTGTGGAGGCCGACCAGTCGATCAGTCCATCAGCAGGTGTTCGCTTGGGATAGTAAGTGGCTTTGCTGTGGTCCTGGGGGGTGCGGGGGATACTGCCGGATTTGAGCAGCGGGGCCAATTCCAAAACGACATCCCGCAAAACCAAGTTGGTTCGATGAATCAAGTCCTCAGAATAGTCGTCGGGGAACACCTGTACTTCTCGCTGGACAATAATATCACCGGCATCAGGTTCATCGGTAAGGAAAAACAGATTCACCGCAGCCCGGGCCGCTTTGAGAATTGTCCAGGCCACTGGCGCCCGGCCGCGTCCCTCCGGAAGCATGGTAGGATGGAACCCCACTGCGCCATGTGGAGCTATCTTTGTCAGTTTGTCAGGAACCAACTGAGAAAGTCCTATGACCATAATGAGGTCAGGAGTCTGGCTGCGTAAAAATTCTTCCACGGCCGGCTCGGAGATTTTCACAAACGGGCGATAGGGAACACCGGCCTGGGCAGCTAACGGTTGTAGATTTCTATAATCTGAAATACGATCCACCCGTGACGGATCTACACCCAATACAGCTACTACCTCAACATCCGCCTCAATCAGAGCCTCAAGTGTGTACCAGCTTGAACTGACGCTGCCTATAAGCGATATTTTCATAACGATCTCTACGAATCACACAGCAACAAACGATTTTCACAAGCGTCGTTAATGGCCGTTATCTTCCGTTTGTTTCAGATGACGGTCTTTCGTCACCTCGCGTTTGTTCCTTTTTGGAATAACGGTCTTCGTAAACGCCCTTCTTGCCAAATACTACTGCAAAGGTCTGGAATATTATTTTGATGTCCAGCCAAAAACTCTGTTTTTGGACATATTCTGCTTCGAGGTCTAGTTTGGCCTCTTGGGTGAGTGAGGCCCGACCACAAACCTGGGAAAGACCTGTTAGGCCTGGTTTGGTTTGCAACCGCATCTTGTGATAGTCGCTCCATTCGGCGATCTGCGAAACATACAAAGGCCGCGGTCCAACTACAGACATATCGCCTTTAAGAATATTAAATAACTGAGGCAACTCGTCAAGCGAGAATTCACGCATAAACCTGCCTATCTTAATCAGGCGTGGATCGTCACCTGATTTGGGACTGGTTCCGAAGGGATCAACATCGAGTTTCATGGTACGAAATTTGTAGAGCATGAAAGGTACGCCGTTTTTCCCAGCCCGCTCCTGCTTGAATATAACCGGACCTTTATCGGACAACTTTATGGCTAGGCTGAGAAAGATCAGCCCCGGCGAAAGCACAACCATAGCCGGCAGCGAAATGCAAATATCAAAAATACGTTTGCAAAAGCTCTTTTTCTGTTTTTGTGCGGGCCGGCCCTGCGGTGGTAAACAGCCAGCGGCCACCAAAGCCTTCATATAGAGAGCGGTGTTCTTACGGGAATAGAATTTTTCCGCAGCCCTGCGGCTGTTGGTCCGGTACTGGTCAAGTTTGGCCGGATCGGCCTGCAAATCCAATATTTCGCTGACCAGGGTATCGGCATCTCCGGGAGATACCACTATTCCACAATGATGTTGGTTAATTATGCGGGCCACGTCACAGTTAGGATTGCACAAGCCGATCAAGGCAGAGCCGGCCGCCATGGCATAATATGTTTTGCTGGGGACCATCATGTTTTCCTGACCTTTTTCGAGGGTTACAATAGCGATATCGGCAGTGGGTAATGAGTTGGGCAATACCGGCTCAGGTTGAAAGGGAAGAATTGTCAGATTATCGAGTCCGTCTTGCTTTTTGGCTTGCTCCACCAATTTCTTTCTCACTCCCTGGCCTATTATCATAAAATGAACAGCATTCTGTCCTTTAAGTTGAGCAACCGCCATTAGAATAGTCTCGATATCGTGCGTCTGGCCGATGTTGCCGGAATACATCACCGTCAGCTTGTCCACCTGACCGTATTTGCATGCAAACGCATTGGTTTCTTTGGCAATCGGTTGAATCCAGTCGGTATCAGCCCAGTTGGGTATGGCAAGTACTTTGCCGGGACGTGTTTTGCGGGGATTAAAGTTTTTCTCCAGAATCTCGGCCATACCGTCACCGATGGTAAAGATAATCTCGGCATTTTCCCAAACGAGCCGATTCATTGGGCGCCAGAGCCGCACTATCAGAGACGACTCTTTCGCCCGCCCGGCTTTAATCAACATGTCAGGGTATATATCATAAACAAGAACGACGTAGCGCTGGCAGCGCAAACATCTGAATAGATAACCAACCAGCCCCAAAAAGGGCGGATTTGATACCAAAAACATAAGCGCATCGTTCGGCAAAGACCAGCATCGGAACAACACATAAACAAAATAACGAACCCACGACGATATACGGGTCATATAGCTGTCGCGTATATATCCGGGAGCAGCGATAATATCCAGGGAATCTATCGGCGTCGCTTTTAAGGCGTCGGGATGTCCGGTCAGCAGGACCGATGGCAGAGATTGTTTAGAAATATCCTCGGCCAGTTCTCTGAACAGAGGACCGGCCATCTGATTAAGAAATATAATACGGGGCTTTTGGGATGTTTTGTTCATCTGTGATTGTGGTCATGGCAATGTGATTAATGACATTTTTAGTCTAAATGGGTCAATTCGTTTATAGCCATTTTTGCCATATCGATCCAGCTATGGGAAAATTTGCTTAACTGCCGGCGGCCTGCCTCTACCAGCTTTTTACGCAAGTCGCTGTCCGATTTTAAGGTTAGGAAGGTTTCCATGAAACTTTCCGGCTGCCAGGGATCATAATAGGCGGCGGCATCGCCGCAAATATAACGGGAGAAATCCAGATCGGTGGTCAGAATCGGTACCCCAAAATGCATCGCCTCCAGATAAGTCACACTGAAACTTTCAAGAAACGTCGGCACAATCACCAAATCTACATTACGGTAATAGGCAGCCAGTTGTTCCTGGGGCAGTAGTCCGACATTGATGATATTGTTTTGGAGATTATATTTCGATATTCTGTTCAGGAACTTTTTGGCGTTCGGTTCTCCGTCGGTGGTGACCGTGGTTATAAACTTTAGATTGCGTGTTTTTTCACGATCCGTCGCCATGAGCGATTGCATTATGATTTCAGGATTTTTGTGGGCGTAGTATCTGGATAGTACCAGAGAATAGAAATCATCGGGTTGGCGTTCCTTGAAAGCCTGGGGCACTTCGATCTTTCCATCGGACGGATTCTGGATGAAAGCAGACAGGGCATTGGGAAGTATCTTTATTCTGCCGGAATCGTAACTATAGGTAGAACTGAAGTGTTCTTTCATCACCGGTGTCTGACAAAATATGCACTGAGTATGAGGCAGAGTTCTCCGAAGACACAACCGCACCAACATGAGATGGGCGCGTTCTTTTAGTGATATGCTCGGCCATTGCTTGAACGGATAGACAAGATAAGAGTTCTGTATTCGGATTGCCTGGGGCGCAGGAGGGTTCCGCATTCCGAAACTGCCCAGTCCTAGTATTCTATCCGGATTAAATTGTTTTATTAATCTCGGAAGGGTAAAAAAAACAAATCGCAACCTGCCCAAAAATCTATCCATTTGGACAAGATGAAACTCGCTACCGACGGGCAGGATTATCTGTTCGTAACCGACACCGCTGGGAACAAAAATCAAATATTGATGTTCCGGAGCAGCGATTCTAAGGGCGTTAACAAAGTTGCGCCCGCCGGCAAGTCCGCCGGCGACACGACAATTCTGGGATAATATGATAATTTTCATAAACTGCTCAGGACGGTAGTAAATTTCCCTTTAGTTGGCGCCGAATTTCATCGACACGGGCTAGCATAAAGGGATTCACTCTAAACATCTGAAATGCGGATGTGACCGCAGGGGTCATTTTATGCTGTAAGATGCTCAGCAGTTCTGACCAGCGATGCAAGAGGGCAGTTAGCTTTAGGATTAGCATAACCGATAAATACTGCCCATGGCTACCATAACCATTACAAAAGGCCTGAGTAAACGAATGGATGAATGAGGGGCGAATAAGAATGTTTCCGCCGACAATGTGCTGTTTTAAAGTTTCTACGCCAATCAGAAATTTGGCAATATCTTCTTCGGCCAGGCCTGTTTGATGAAGGGTTGTATCTATGGTGTACACCCGCCCGTTCGGCAAAAGAATAAAGTTATCGGGATAGATGTCACCATGCAGATAGCTGACGGCAAGATCCTTATATGTTATCGGAGGCATCTTATGGAGGTTTTCCAGCATGCAAAGAAGGCGATTTCGTGTCTTCTTACTCGATACTTGACGGAGCAGGATGTCAAGTATTTCCTGAAGACGGACTGTAAAATATTCCATAGTAAAAACCTCTTTGCGGGGATAATCTCCTTGTTTAATCCGGTGAATATTTCTCAGGAGCCGCCCGGCTTTTCGGGCCGCTTCTACGGCAACAGCTACCTGTCCTTGCCGAGCCAAAGGACGAGCCGCGTGGCAAATCAGGTCTCGTAAATGGCTACCGGGCAAATATTCCATAGCTAATGCATTTAGATCGGGAAAATGGGTTAAGGGACGCACCGCGGTGACCCCATCTACCTGGCTCTTTCCAAAGCGGTTATAAAGAAGCGAAAGGGCTTCAAATTCTAGTTGCTGGGCATCCTGAGCGGCGCGTATCTCATGTTGGACCCGTCCGAGCGAATCCTGTAATTTAAGACATTTTACCATAATTTGTTGGGCCTGAGGTAAGTGCGAATCGATAATTCTGAAAATAAGATGTCGTGACCAGCGAAATTCCTTTTCCTGCTCCAAAAGCAATGCTGCCTTGGAATTTCCCCTGCTGGGATACCAGTTTTTCATCTGCTGCTCAAGGCATTGTTGAATGTCACGAGGGTTGGCAATATCGGAAAGCAAGTCACTCACCAAAATTCTTTTTATTTCCTCAGCATACGGCACACATATAATTTGACATATTATTATTTGGTTCTCATCCAATAAAGTTGGTAGAAAATAGTTCAAAAGCAGCTTCTTGCGAGGCTGGAGTTTATCGCATTATAGCAACCGGCATAATTATAAAGGATTGGCAT
>Ga0315290_10000489_pt1 | contig 25799 bp, 16 predicted proteins | sample YL17G12_0_MG_FD_203627 | JGI IMG/M metagenome (GOLD analysis project Ga0315290, IMG submission 203627) | Sediment microbial communities from Yellowstone Lake, YNP, Wyoming, USA - YL17G12_0 | ecosystem: Environmental > Aquatic > Freshwater > Lake > Sediment | place: USA: Wyoming | collected... | reverse complement strand
CACGCTGAAATCCTTCGTCTCATAAGGCTTTCCGCCTTCGTTCTCCCAGCGCGGTTCGAACAGGCCTTCGTCGGGGTACACCCCGCAGACAATCTGCACAACGCTGAATCCCTTGGCCTTGCGGTCAGCAGTCAGCTCCTGAAAGCCTTCCCATGTCATCCGCTTGCAGAGACATTTCCACCACGTATCGCCCAGCCAGAAGAAAGGCGTGCCGTCGGCATGCTCAAAGTGACGTTTGTCCTTGGCCACTCGGATCGGACCATGACGGTATAAGTGGTTCTGGCCCTTGTAGGGAGTCACCTCAATCTTTCCTTCCACACTGTGGAGCTTTGCGTTCGTGTTATCCGAGCACTGGGTACGGAAAGTGTGCAGGCCGACAGTGTTCGAAGCATAACGCAAACACCACCGATTGGAGCCGGCCCAGAACATCGGCACCCGCAGTTGCGCTCCATCTGGCTGAGTGACGACCGCGTCAAGTTCCACCTCAATAAATGGGTTCTGGTAGGTCTTCTCGGAAACGCATACGATTTCCGCCATGCAGTTAGCCTCGACCTTCTGAATATCCTCTGCCGCAGAAGGCAACGTAAAGACGGATAAAATGGTGACGAGCGTTAACATGCTTGCTGATTGTCGTGGTTTCGGATTCATGATTCTATGCCTTTCGCCAACGTTTAAGAGAATTAAATGTACCGCGGACTTTAATTCTAATAATTCTACCAAATTCATCTTGACTATCAAGGTTCTCCAAATCATAACAGCAAAACTGTCTTAAACTGCATTCACAAGCCCTATCCTATCAAAATCCAGTTCCATTGCCATGGTTTACGTGGGAAATGCGGGATAGAAAGACAATAGCTTTTTGTGTACGTGATCCGGCAGGTTTTCCATCTGTATGTCGCGGGTGGTTTCGCCGCGGTGTTCGAGGTTGATGCGTATCGGCCGATATGCGCCCACCAGCGGCCAGACTCTGTCGGCCCATTCGACCACGGTCACGGCGTAGTCGGCGGACAGTTCGTCAAAACCCAACATTTCCAACTGCTCGGCGTTTTCCAGTCGATAGGCGTCAATGTGGTTCAGTGGCAAACGTCCCTGGCATTCGTTTATTAAGGTGAAGGTGGGGCTGGTGATTGCGGTGGCGTCTTCTATGTCCAACCCCAGGGCAAGCCCTTTGATAAAGTGAGTCTTGCCAGTTCCAAGCGTGCCTGTCAGAGCGATGATCTCTCCTCCGATGAGCGACTGACCCAAAATGCGGCCCAGTTCGATGGTTTGATCGACGCTTTTGCTTATTATTTTGAATTCCCTGTCAGTCACAAAAATGTTCCCATCCTTTAGCTGTCAGCGGTTCGGTTGTTCCGTCGGGCTGGCGCAGCATAATTCGATGTTCGTGATCCAATGAGGTTATTTGTCCTATTTGGCTTAGCTCCAAGTCTGAGTGTCCGGGCCAGGTACGTAACAAATCGGCGGCATCGTGCGGGCTGAGGCAAAACAGCAGTTCGAAATCTTCACCGTCGGTCAGGGCGGCGGTCAATGGATCGGAACAGTTTTTCACTGCATCACTAAGCGGGATGGCGTTGGCGTCGATTATGGCGTTGACGTTGCTTTGGCGGCAAATGTGTCGCAGGTCGCTGCTCAGTCCGTCGCTGATATCGATCATGGCGTGCAGCTTGGCCATTTGGGTCAGTTTTTGAGCTTCGTTAACGCGAGGTGTGAATTGCAGGTGTTTGCCGTGCAGTGAGCCGCCCAGTCGGCCGGTGACCATTATGGCATCGCCTACCTGAGCGCCCGATCTGAGGATCGGCGGTTTTGGACCGGGTTTGGCGAGCATGGTCACATCGACAGCTAGCGGTTTGTTCCAACTGGTGGTGTCGCCGCCGATGATAGGGCAGTTGTATTCGATGGCTGGGCGCTGCAGACCGTCGTATAACTGTCGGGCCTGGTCCATGGTCATATCCTGTGGCAGGGCCACGGCCACAACGGCAACGAAAGGCAGGGCCGCCATGGCGGCACAGTCGCTTAGGCTGCAGGCCATGGCCTTGTATCCGACCTGAGCCGGTGAGACCTGCGATAGTTCGAAATGAACGCCATCCAGCAGTATGTCGGTGGTGATAAGCAGTTTTTCGCCACCGATTTGTACTACGGCCATATCGTCGCCGATGTCGGTGATTACATTGTTTTGGTCTGGCGGCCGACGGTGGCGACGTATCCAGTCGATTAGTTCGAATTCTGATTTATGTTCGTTCATGTTTGTGTTGGGGTTATTGTTTAAGGGAACCTCTAAAGTTCGGTTTTCCAGAAATTCAATTGCTCCTGCAGTTGTTGCAGGCCGGCGGAGCCTGATGTAGCGTAGTTGTTTACGACATTGGCAGTGGTCAGACTGTTGTAAACGTCCTGTTCGATTTTGTCACATGCTTTTTGCAGTTGGTCCAGTGGCAACCCGGCAAGTGTGCTGTTTTGTGTTTCGCATTGGCTCACGAGTGTGCCAACGATCTGATGGGCCTGGCGGAATGGGACGTCTTTTTTGACGAGGTATTCGGCCAGGGCGGTGGCGTCGAGGAAGCCGGCCTCAAGGTTGCAGGCGATACGGTCCGCGTTGAACATGGTGTGGCTGACAATAGCTCCAGCCATAGCCAGGCAGGCTTCAGTGGTGTCGGCGGCGTCGAATAATTGTTTTTTGTCCTCCTGCATGTCGCGATTGTAGGCCAGCGGCTGGGCTTTGAGCATGGTCAGCAAGGCGATCAGGTTGCCATAAAGCTGACCGGTCTTGCCGCGAATCAACTCCAGCATGTCTGGGTTTCGCTTTTGCGGCATCATACTGCTGCCGGTACAGTAGGCATCGTCGATGGTAATGAAGGAAAACTCCTGACTGGCGTAGATGATCCAGTCTTCCGCCAGCCGTGACAGGTGCATAGCGATCATGGCGCAGGCATAAACGAACTCTACGCAGTAGTCACGGTCGCTGATACTGTCGATGCTGTTACGAGTGACGGCGGTGAATCCCAGTATTTCAGCAACGCGGTGACGGTCCAGGGGCAAGGAACTGCCTGCGATCGCGCCGCTGCCCAATGGGCATACGTTAACGCGAGCCAGGCAGTTGTCGAGACGCTGGTAGTCGCGCTGCAGTTGCTCGGCATAGGCCAGCAGGTAGCTGCCGACCAATACCGGCTGAGCCCGCTGCAGATGGGTATAACCGGGTATTATGATTTGGCCCTGTTTAGTAGCGGCCTGTTTTGTCAGGGCCTTTTGCAAATCCCTAATCAGCCCTGCGACAATGGCGATATGATCGCGCATCCACAGGCGCATATCGAGGGCGACCTGGTCGTTGCGGCTGCGGCCGGTGTGCAGTTTTTTGCCGACGTCGCCGATCTTTTCGATCAGGGCGGCCTCGATGACCATGTGAATATCTTCGTACTTTTTGTCAAAACGGAATTGGCCGGCGTCGATGGCCTCGGCGATCTCCGTTAAGGCCTGTTTGATCTGTCTGAACTCATCGCGGGTGATCAGGTGCCGCTCCTGAAGCATCTGAGCGTGGGCGATACTGCCGGCGATATCGTATTTATAAAGTCGCCGGTCCAGGCTGATCGACTCGACGAAATCGATCGCTAACCCGTTTTGCTCCTGATTGAGGCGGCTTTGCCAGCTTTTGTTTGTGTCTGTCATTCTATTATTCCTTCATGTTAATATGGCTGAAATATAATCTGCCCAAACAACAGCACTAATCATACGCTTTCCAGGATGGGCTGTCAATTATAAGGTTGACTTCGAATATGATAAATAGTAACTTACCCGGTTGTATAGGGAACGACAGAAATATATGGGAACCTTAGCTTTTATGGAAAAGTCGGATAAAAATTCAACAGGCAGGTCGGATGTGGGCCAATTAGACGGGAAAGTACGCCGGCTCAATCAGGGGCTTAGCAGTGTGTATGAGACGACCCGGCTGCTGACCGGCCCGATGGAGTTGCAGCAGGTGCTGGAGATAGTGGTCAAGACGGTGGCCGAGGCGCTGGGGCTGGATGCGGCGGGCCTGCGTCTGCTGGATGAGGAAACGGGTCAATTGATCCTCAAGGCGACCTATGGACTCAGCGAGGCGTACAAAAATAAAGGGCCTGTGACCGCCGGGGAAAGCGAACTCAATCAGAGGGCTCTGCATGGGGAGCCGATTATTGTGGAGGATATGATAAGCCATAGTCACTTCACGAAGTATCATAAGGAGATAGTGCGGGAAGGGGTGGTGGGCAGTCTGAGCATCGGTCTGATGTATAGAGATAAGGGTATAGGCATATTGCGGTTGTACAGTAAGCGACCACGGCGGTTTTCGCAGTCAGATATTTCACTGGCGCAGACAGTGGCGGCACAGTCGGCCGCGGCGATCGTCAATGCGCGATTGTACAAGGAGGCGCTGGAAGGCGAACGAATGGCGCGACAACTGCGTCTGGCAGGGGAGGTACAGCGGCATTTGATACCTGAGAAGACGCCGAATGTGCCTGGAGTGGACATGGCGGGACTGTATGTGCCATGCTATGAAGTGGGGGGGGACTTTTATGATTTTATTGTGTTGCCTGATGACAGGCTTGTGCTGGTTATCGGTGATGTTATGGGCAAAGGCGTGGCGGCGTCGCTGGCGATGGCGTCGCTACGGTCGAGCCTGCGGGCTTACGCGGAACAAATCGACTGTGTTGGAGATTTGGCAGGGCGTGCCAATCGTATGTTTTGTCGTGATGTCAAGCTGGGCGAGTTTGCTACACTGTTCTGTGGCAGCCTGAATGTGAACAATGGTAACTTTGCCTATTGCAACTGCGGACACGAACCGCCTGTGTTGATATGTAAACAGCAGGTAACAGACCTCAGTGAAGGTGGGATGGTACTGGGTATATCCAGCCAAAACCAATTTAAGGCTCAGCATATAGTTTTGGAAAAGGATGATATGCTGGTTATGTACACTGATGGTCTGGCTGACGCGGTTAATTTTCAGCGGGAATCTTTCGGGCGAAAACGGATTGTCGAAGCGGCGCTGGCCTCGACGGATATGCCGGCCGAGCAGGCGGCCAAGAATATCCTCTGGCTGATGCGTAAGTTCACCGGTTTGACCAAGCGATTCGATGATACGGCGATTGTGGTTCTGAGGAAGCTGTAGGTTTTTTTAGATGTTTCTTTATGACGGCCAAACGGGCCTGCTCGATATAACATCTTTGTATTAAAGGAGTTAGGAAAAAGCAATTGGAGGGTGTGAAATGCTTGATTTGATCAACCAATCATGTTAAACTGAGGGATCCATAATTTAAACGAGAAAACTCAATCGTTATGAGCATAATTGGAAAGGAACTATGAAGAAAACGTTACTGAAAGAAGTTACTGAACCTAATATGGTTTACGATATCTTCCCGCATGTGATGCCGCCACGCATTGTTTTTGACGGACCGATCACCGAGCACATAAACGGCCAGGCATATACCATTAACCCTGAGGATTTGAAGACCAGGGACATCTTCATAACCGATAGCACTTTTCGTGACGGCCAGCAAGCCCGACCGCCGTACACAACCGAGCAGATTGTTAAATTATATGATTTGCTTATGCGCCTGAGCGGTCCTAACGGGGTGATCAGGCAGACGGAGTTTTTTCTGTACAGTCACCGGGATCGTCAGGCGGTGGAAAAGTGTATGGAACTGGGCCATCGTTTTCCGGAAATTATCGGTTGGGTTCGTGCCGAGCCTGAGGATGTTCATTTGGTCGCGTCAATGGGGTTAAAGGAAACCTCAATGCTGACCTCGTGCAGTGACTATCACATTTTTACCAAGCTCAAGATGGATCGCCGCAAGGCCTTTGATAAATATGTCGGCGTGATTAAGGAGTCCTTATCCATGGGAATACGTCCCAAATGTGATCTTGAGGATGTCACGCGTGCCGATTTAGATGGGTTTGTGATTCCTTTCGTGCATGAGTTGATGCGTATTTCCGAAGAAGTCGATGAGTCTCTGAAGGTAAAAATCCGACTTTGTGATACCATGGGGTTCGGCATATCGTATCCGGGAGTGTCAATGCCTCGTAGCGTACCGAAATTAGTTCTGGCTATGCGTCATCAGGCCGGCGTTCCATCGCATCGGCTCGAATGGCATGGACACAATGATTTTCATAAGGTGTTTGCCAACGCGACGACCGCCTGGCTTTATGGTTGCGACGCACTTAACACTACGCTTTTGGGTATAGGTGAACGAACGGGCAATCCTCCTCTTGAAGGAGCGATTTTCGAGTACATCGGTCTCAAACAAAACATGTGTGGAATCGATACCAGTGTTATCAGCGAAATAGTACGGTACTATCGGGATATTGGAACCCATATTCCGGCTCATGCTCCTTTTGTCGGTGACGATTTTACGAAAACACGTGCCGGTATCCATGCCGGCGGTTTGGCTACGGATGAACGGATATACAACATATTCGACACTACCGCTCTGTTGAATCGGCCGCCGATGGTTTCGCTGACCGACAAGTCAGGCTCGGACGGCGTGTATTTATGGGTCAATAATTATCTGGGGCTGGGCGAAGGCGACAGGCTTAAGAAAACTAAAATGGTAAAGATTATGCGATGGGTGATCGACCAGTACGACGTCGAAAAACGCATCACCTCGATTTCCGATCAGGAAATGGTGGCACTGGTCAAAAAACATTTGCCGAACCAATACGAACAGGCGAGGAAAGAAGGCCGCCTGGCGTTTATGACTGATTAGTCGCAGGGTTCAGCGGCAATTTGTACTTGACGCAATTCCGGCCGGGGCGATCAACCCAACACAAGACCGTTAATATTTGTTTGTAGCTTCAAATTTTTCCGTGGCAGGGGTGAGGTTTTGGGGTATAATTGCGACAAATATAATTGTTGTCTATCTATTGTTACAGGAGCTGGTTATGAGATCGGATATTGTCAAGAAGGGGTTTGAACGGGCGCCGCATCGCGGTCTATTAAAGGCATGTGGAATTAAAGATGAGGACATGGCCAAGCCATTTGTGGCTATAGCAAACAGTTACGTCGATATTATTCCCGGTCACGTTCATCTTGATAAGGTTGGCGAGATTGTCAAGCAGGCGGTCCGGCAGGCCGGCGGAGTGCCTTTTGTGTTTAATACCATAGGGATTTGCGACGGTGTTGCCATGGGGCACACTGGTATGAAGTATTCCCTGGCCAGTCGTGAGGTCATTGCCGATTCGGTGGAGTGCATGTTGCGGGCGCATTGTTTTGACGGGCTTGTTTGTATTCCCAATTGTGACAAGATTGTGCCGGGTATGATAATGGCGGCGATCCGGGTTGACATACCGACGATTTTTGTTTCCGGCGGTCCGATGCTGGCGGGCAAGACGCCATCTGGGAAAGTGGTCGATTTGATCAGCATTTTTGAAGGCGTAGCCGCTTACAACAACAAGAAGATCAGCGCTGAGCAGCTCAGGGAACTGGAAGATTACGCCTGTCCGGGTTGCGGAAGCTGTTCGGGTATGTTTACGGCTAACAGTATGAACTGTCTTTGTGAGGCGATCGGATTGGCTCTGCCGGGTAACGGTACGATTCCCGCGGTTGATCCGCGTCGCCAGGAGTTGTATCGCCAGGCCGGCAAAGGAATTTTAAGGTTGATTGAAAAGGATATCAAACCGCGTGATATCGTTACGCTCGAATCGCTGGATAACGCCCTGGCCCTGGACGTGGCGATGGGCGGCTCGACTAATACGGTGCTGCACTCGTTGGCGATAGCCAACGAGGCGGATATTGATTACGGTCTTGATCGAATCAACTCTATCGCCCAGAAATGTCCCAATATCTGTAAGGTGGCTCCGTCGAGTCATTATCACGTTGAGGATGTGGACAAGGCTGGTGGGATCAGTGCCATATTAAAAGAGATATCCAGCATCGATGGTTTGATTAATATGGATTGTCTGACCGTAACAGGTAAGACGCTGGGCGAAAATATCGCTGGTGCGAAGATTGAAGATTCCCAGTGCATTCGCACACTTGACAACGCATATTCACAGAAGGGGGGTTTGGCGATTCTCAAAGGTAATCTCGCTCCTGACGGCGGCGTGGTCAAAAGTGCCGGGGTGAGCAAATCGATGTTGAAACACAGTGGACCGGCGGTCATTTTTGACTCACAAGAGGATGCATGCGAAGGTATCCTGGCAGGCAAGGTCAAGGCGGGTGATGTGGTTGTTATCCGCTATGAGGGACCGCGCGGCGGACCGGGGATGCAGGAGATGCTCAGTCCGACCAGCTATATTATGGGCGCCGGTCTGGGCGAGAGCGTTGCACTGATAACCGATGGCCGGTTCAGCGGCGGTACACGCGGGGCATGTGTCGGTCATATCAGTCCGGAAGCGGCAGCAGGTGGCCCGATTGGATTGTTGAAAGACGGCGATGTTATCGAAATTGATATTCCCGGCAACTCGATCAGCGTCAAGTTGTCCGATAAGGAATTGGCACAGCGTTACAAGAAATGGAAAAAACCCGAACCGAGAATTAACTATGGCGCCCTGGGCAAGTACGCGAGTATGGCAAGCTCAGCCGATACCGGTGCTGTTCTGAAATGGGACAACTAAACATGGAAAAGCTAAACACAATAGAGCAATAGATGGCTACAAATAACGTCGCAACAACCGATCGCAGGACCTTTCTATCGCGGGTGGGATTGGCTGGGGGCGCCTGGCTTGCCGGTACTTGTCCGTCATGTGTAAAGATGCTTGGCAGGGATAGTGTCGGCAGAAGACCTAATATCATTTTTCTGCTTACCGATGATCAGCGATGGGATACGCTCGGTTGCGCTGGCAATTCCATTATCCATACGCCGAACATGGATAACCTGGCGCACAACGGTGTGCGTTTTGAACGTGCTTTTGTGTCCACTCCGATCTGCGCTGCCAGTCGCGCCAGTATTTTAACGGGGCTGTACGAACGAAAGCACGACTATACATTCACCAAGCCACCTCTGGCTGGGGCCTATGTGGAGACAAGTTATCCGCGTCTTTTGCGGCGTGCGGGCTATCGAACCGGATTTGTCGGCAAGTTCGGTGTGAGCGTCGAAAAAGGTGAGACAGAAGAAATGTTTGATTTTTTCAAACCGAGTTCATTGCCATATTTCAAGCAAATCGACGGCCAGAAACGGCACCTGACGGATATCAACGGGGATCGAGCGATCGAGTTTTTGCGCAGTTGTGACCCAGGCAAACCGTTTTGCCTTTCTCTGAGTTTTTGGGCGCCGCATGCTGATGACGGTAATCCCAAGCAGTATTTCTGGCCTGAGACCTGCGACAACCTTTACAGGGACGTGAAGATTCCCATACCTCAAACAGCCGATCCGGCTTTCTTCGAAGGGCTTCCGGACTTTCTGAAAAAAACGTTGAACCGTACACGCTGGTATTGGCGTTTCGATACGCCCGAAAAGTATCAGGAGATGGTCAAGGGCTATTATCGCATGATTAGTGGCGTGGATATGGTGATCGGCAGGCTTATGCAGGAACTGAAAAATCTGAAATTAGATCAAGATACCATTATTATCCTGATGGGGGACAATGGTTACTTTCTGGGTGAGAGAGGCTATGCCGGAAAATGGACAATGCATGATGTTTCGATTCGTGTTCCGCTGATTGTGTACGATCCTCGCAAAAAATCCCCGGGGCAGGGCAGGGTGCTCAGGCAGATGGTAATGAACGTGGATATTGCCCCGACAATTCTCGAAATGGCCGGCGCGGCTGTTCCCAAAATTATGCAGGGGCAGAGTTTCGTACCGCTATTGAACGGCAAGAAAATCGACTGGCGCAATGAAGTATTTTGCGAACATCTGTGGGATAATCCTGACATTCCACAAACTGAAGCAATCCGCACGGATCGCTGGAAATATATTCGCTATCCGAAGCATCCGGACTTCGAGGAGTTGTACGATCTTGCCGACGATCCGATGGAGACAATCAATTTGGCCGATCGCCAGGAGTACCGCCAACAACTGATCGAATTACGCAGGCACTGTGACCAGCGGATCAAAGAGATATCGCCAAACTGATTGGCGTCAAATTGAAGTTTCATGATTTTTAAGAAGTTCTCTTGCCTGCTGCAGAAGCACATCTATTTTTGTTTCTACCACGTTCCAGACCGTATGAGGATCAAGACTGTCGTAACCGTGAACAAGCACATGCCTGAATCCTATAATACCTCGGTGCTGCGAAATTTTTTCTACTGTTTCGTGGCTGACATTGTCGAGTTGCAGCATGGCCTCGCCGATAATCTGTAGTTCCCGTTCGAGGGCGGATCGCAAAACTCTGTCATTTTTATAATCATCAACGGTTTTATTTTTTGTAAGTTCAAGCACAAACTCACAGCAATTTATAATATCATAGAGATATTTTTTGGGATTACGAAGCGGCATATATCTTCATCCTTGTCTGATTAATAGATTCAGTAAAATAAGGATTTCTCAGCCCCCCCGGCTCGACAAGATCAACCGGACGCTTAAAAAGACGTCGCAGTTCCTCAAGCAGTGAAAAAAAATTGTCAAACCTGTTTTGCCTGACGCTGCTGTCAAACTCCACCAAAAAGTCGATGTCGCTTGTCGTTTCATTAAAATCATCCGTTACCGCAGAGCCAAACACTTCGAGCACCGCAACATGGTATTTCCTGCACAATTCAATCAAGCTGTCTTTGTTTTGTTCTATGATAGCTGTCATATATCTTCCTTTTTAGACGCATATTATTGCTCAACTACACGGCTAAACCTCATTTCCAATAGAATACCAGGCTAATCTTGAAAAATCAAGCAGGATTTTTAACTTTATCCCGAAGCTTTCCAGCCAGAATAATTGTGGTTGCGGCCTTATCGATTTTGGGTTATAATGGCTGGATATGGAATCGCCCGCAAGTTGGCATAAGCACTATTGAAGAACCAGTGGGAACTTGTTATACAGACCGTATAATTATTGCTGGAAGAAACCTGTAAAGATCCAATTTGCACCAACTACTGAAGAGTACGCGATTTTGTCGCACGGCCCTAACTTGAATCAAGAATTGGTTCTTGGATTTCATCGCAATAAAAAGTCAGTATGTGGTCCGGCCAGAGTACGTATTCAGGCCATTCGACTTGCGTTTTGTCTACCGGACAACCAGAGAAACCCCGTGAACTGTTCAGACCTGCGGACAGAACTTTGAGCACAAGTTCTGCAGTTCTCTGAGGGCCATGCACAGCAGGAATTGTAACTGAGAGTTCATTGAAAGTTGAAGACAACATTATATGGATAATGTCCTTGTGAAATGACTTTGTTCGTTCGAAGAAATCGACTACGTTCATTCTGTTGTTTAGCTTGGGGTGCAATCTGACAGCGTAAATAACACCAGCACTTGAACCCAGGCTGTACTGACGATGAGTAAGCAAATCGAGTGTAGCATTCATCAGAGGCTTTTCTCTATGCGGCGTCGGTGCATACAGCCAGCCACATGGGTGACTGAGTTCGATGCCGTACCCGCCGCACCCGCCGCACTCCCAGACGGACTCAAGTTCTGTCAACACAGGATCGGCTGCGGGATTGTGTGGAACCTTTCCAACGGTGTACCGTGAACAGAAGCGGCGAATGCCGGGATCCATGTCACGAACGAAAAGTTCTAACCGAGCCTCGTCTTGCGGGTGTGGATCGCGAAAATGTGCAACCCGATTACGGATAGTTTTGACCTCCTCGATTCGGACTTCAGCATTCCCTTTTGGCGGAAAATACGGTTCAAACAGTGGCCAATTGGTTGCATCGGAAATCACGGACCACAATTGACCCAACGTCAAATAAGACAGGGCAGCTTGGTGTGGTGTCGCCATGTGGTGGAGCCGTTTGTCATTGGCAATCGACCTTGGAGGCCAATCACGAACGTACTGTTGGATTGGTGTTTCCCAGTCGAGTCGCGAAGCACGAAGTTCGACATATACGATGGTGCGTAACCAAGCCTCCAACTGCCAGCACATCCGGAAGAGACGCATGGCTGACCTGGGGACAGGTTCGAATGTCCAATCTTCACCAGACAATTTCTTCACTCCGGGCATTTAGCCACATAACATAGTATTCTATAGTTTCTGTATACTACCCACCCCCGCACTTGCCGTCAAAGGAAAGGAAGTTATTCGCTACCTCTGTGTCGCAGTTTTAACATTCCGGCAATAACAATATCTATTCCTATGCGGACGGCATTAGTCACATGCCATGTTATAAACATTAGGCAGGCTACAATTACCGAAGCATATATAACATACGAACTATCGTAAGGTTGCAACGACCAGTCAGGTAAAAGATTTAAACAAGCGGCTCCAATAGTGCAAACTATTGTTCCTGCCATTATTGCTTGGTTCATGACCACAATATCATGCCGCTTGCGTATCCATTCTTGAACATGCTCGTCTCCTTTTAGATCAAAGTCCTTTCTCGATACTGTCTGCAAAACGGAACACGCCTCGAGAACTATTTCTCTTCCGTAGAATCGATATATCAACCTCAATCTCCTTCCAGCACGGCTGATTCCACCTTCTGCCCACTCAGCCCACTTATCTATACGAACAGGTATGCTATTATTTTGGAAGTCTTCTTCAGCTATATGTATTCCTATTGAATGCCCTCCATATCTGCTCAAGATCAAACAGCTCAAAATGTAAAGCCATTGCCCAGTAAGACACATCAGATATCCAAACGGAAGAAAGCCTACCGTGAAAATAACACCTATAATCGTTGCAGTATCTTTATCGCTCAAGTTAACCCGGCACGGATACAATATCATCAGCCACACTAAAGTCAGCCCCATACAGTAGGCACCTGGTATCCCATAACGCCTAAACCAATCCATTCCATATCTCCAATTTTACATAAAACCAAACTTCAACTCTCTCGCACTAAGCCAGCTCAAGATAGCTTATCCAAAAGCGTGCTGGCGAGGCACCTTCCTAAAATAACTGTTCATATTTACATAAATCGCCACTGGCAAGGCCGATTATAGTCCGAAAAGCAATTAACTCAAGAATAATATGGTAATTTTTCTTAAAATCTGCGTAAATCCGCGTAATCTGCGGATCCCATTCTTTTCCTTCCGTCCCTATTATTTATTTCCTTCTTCGTGCTCTTCGTGTCCTTCGTGGTTAAATTCCTTTTCTTTCTTAAACTATATTTTGTGTTCTATTTTCTTCCTTAGCGCCTTTTGCGTTTACTTATTCCTAAATTAATCTTCTTTGCGCCTTTGCGCCTTTGCGCCTTTGCGGGACTCCTATTTTTAATCTTTACCTTTTTAACCCCTGCGCGGGACTCTTATTTTCTTAACTCTTTTTTCTTATCTTTCCTTTGCGCCTTTTACATTTATCTGTCCCTACATTAATCTTCTTCGTGTTCTTCGTGGTTAATCTTTTTATTCTTCTTTGCGCCTTCTGCGTTTACTTATCTCATCTTCATCTTCGCGTCTTGGCGCCTTTGCGGGATTCCTTATCTTCTAGTGCCTATTGCCTTCCGATTTTCTCAGTGGCATTTCACAAAAGGCCCCACAACAACTCTCTCGTCCCGACTCGCCGCCACTGGCGAGGCACCTAAAATAACTGTTCATATTTACATAAAACGCCATTGGTGGTGCAATTATAGTCCGAAAAGCAATTAACTCAAGAATAATATGGTAATTTTTCTTAAAATCCGCGTAAATCTGCGTAAATCTGCGTAATCTGCGGATCCTATCCTTCCCCTTCTGCCCTCTGATTTCCCCCCAACCCCCGACCCCTGACCCCCGACCCCTCCGCCCTTCCTTCCCACCTTCTCACCTTTCGCACCCTTCACACTTTTCACACCCTCCTCACCACATCCCAACCGGTCCGCCCTCTGTCTTCTGAAATCTCAAATCTTAAATCTCAAATCTGACCTCTGACTTTTGCCCTCCTCACCTTCTCACCTTCTCAACTTCTCGACTTCGCGCGGCAGTTTGTCTGCAGGCATATCGCGCCGGAAAACCTGCGCCTCGGTCGCCAGATTCAGGACTCTTCCAGCGGCCCCAGCGTTCACGGCCGGTTGTGACTTCTGCTTCTGGAAGTATACATAAGGTTCGCCTCCGCGGCCGCCCGCCGCAAACAGATCCAGAATCGGCGTGAGCGGCTCATCGGCATTTTCTGTTGCCGAACCCAACAGTAGGGGCCCATCGAAATATCGGGAGGCCCCCTGCGCCAGCTTGGGATGCAATGCCGGGCGCGGTCCGCGGTCCTGTTGGAAGACCACCTCGACGACGGTGCCGGCACCAAGTGGGACCGCGATCTCGGCAAAGGAATCGGCCAGGCGCGGCTCCGCCTTCTTGCCATTCACGCGGATCTCAAAACTGTTTCGCACAGCCCACGAAGGCACAAAGAAGCGACATTTCTTTTCCTTGTTAACCTGACTCGCCATGACTTCCAGCCGCACCTGCCCCTTGTGCGGATAGCCGGTCTCCTGGCGAACCTTGCATGTCCCCTCCGCAAAACGTAGCGTCACCATACTATCCGCATAAAATGGCAAGATCACCTTGTCCTGGTCCAAGAAGTAACTGTATTGAATGGCGCGGGCCAACGCTTCGCCGCCCCGCATGGAGCAGCAAAAAGCCGCTTCCGAGTGTATCTTGGTGCGGCACACTCCCGTGGCGGGACCCACGCAAGGCCCTGTGCCGAATCCGCCGTTGTGCAGTTGGCCGGGCAGCAAACCATTGAACAGGATCAAGTGAGCGTCTTCCAGATAGTCGACGCGCCCTGTCAGCCGCCAGAGGTTGACCGTCAGGATGAACGAATCGCAGACCGCACAGGCTTCCGTCCATTCAGGTCTGTTGAACCAGTTGTGGTTCTCGTAGGTTTCGGTCATGGCCAGATTGCGGTACTGCTTGTAGAGTGCCTCGGCGAACGCAAGGTCCTCGGGGCGGCGTTGCATGTCATACCAGCGCAGGATGCCGGTGGTGGCCGAGAGCATGGAATGCGTTTGGACGCTGATGCCGACAATATCCAGCTTGCGATACCGGTCAATCGCGGTCTTGATCGTCGCCTTGAATTCTGGCGTCGGCACCAAAGCATAGGCGCGTGTCATTCCATCCAGCGCCAAGAATAACTGGCCGATGTCGCCGCCGGACAGGTGCCAGTCGACTTTGGCCTCCGATGTTTCACGATAGCCCGCGATGGCGGCGCGGGCCGGAACAAAGAGGTTGGCCACCATGCGCTTGAGCGACTCTGTCGCTGCGGGGTCCTTGGTCCACAGCGCATATTCCACCAAACCGCAGGCATACCCGTTATGCCCGGCCATGACATCCTCGTTGGCACGCGACTCCGGCAACTTCGGCCCGAGATAGCCGTCGCTGTTGGCAAGTGCCGGAACGCGGCGCATGATTTCCTGCAAGTTGGCCGGTGCCTGTTGGTGCAGCGCCCGCGACAGCAGTGTGAGTCCGTTTATGGCTCGACCGATCGCGTCGCCAGGAAACGGATCGAAGTTGACGCGTGAGATGCTGTCCCACTGGAAGTAGTTTTCCTGCAAGTGGCGAAACGCCAACTCGGCGCGGTCTTTCAGCAATCCGTCAGGAGTAACATCTTCGAAAGGAATCTCTTTCATGACATGTTCTTGAGCTTGTTTTTCTGCTGCAAATAAAGGGTGTGTTGCCAGTAATATCAACATGCAGATGCCTGCCGATTGCCTCATTGATAATTCCTTGGTTTTGGTGTAAGTGAAGGTGTCAGAAACTTGTGTGCCCACTCCTGGCCGGGCAACGCACCCAGCCGTAAAAGCTTATCTCAACTATAAAAACCAAAACTACCACGGCCCGTCCAAACAGTCAAGACAATCTCCCCATTTCACCTCCTCTTTTCTTCTCTGCCCCCGGACCGCCCAAAACTCAACTCCACATCTTTCCTTCTCTTTTCTTTCTCGTACCTATTGCCTATTGCCTTCTTTCGTGACATCAAAACTCATCAAAACATACCACAAACATACTACAAACTACATACAAACATAGCGCAAACATAGTACAAACCACATCACTTTTCATCAGAATTCATCCAAATTTCGCCGAATTTCGCACTTTTTTCTTACCTATCTTACCTAATCGTTATAATCGTTACGCAAAAATAAGCACTTACATCAATTCCAGCAACGTAAAATAAGCACTTACATCAATTCCCCACAACGAAAAATAACGACTTACATCAATTTCCCACAGCGAAAAATAAGCACTGTAATTGTCATGCCCGACTTGATCGGGCATCCAGTTCGGCCAATGGCAGATAGTGGCTACCTCGCTTAATAACGAGATCAACCTGACCGGCCAGCTGAAGGGCCTTCAACTGGAATACAGGGTAAAGGCGGTCAATACCGGCGGCGAAAGCAATTTTAGTAATACCGCGGCAATAGTCCTCTGATTAAACAACTTAAACAACCACACTTTTTGGGATGGCGTTGTAAATGAAGAATAGGCCGAAACTTACAAGTGTCAGTGAGCACACTAACAGAACCACGTATTGTGTTCGGCCGCCCAGCAGTTTCGCCCCCTTGAAACTTGTCCACGATAAAGCTTCCAGCCAGACAAGATCGCACAGCCAATGAACTGTTATGAACAGGGCAAATGCCAACCCTCCAAGTTCTTGAACATCTTTTATCAACACCAGACCCACCGTAGGCCACCACAATAAAAAAAAGGGATTGCCCGCGCTGAGAATGATGCCGGTCCATAGTGGGTTTTTGCTGGTGTATTGTGTAACTTTTTCATTGTTTTTACCAACGCTGCGCAGCATTTGTATTCCCATGAATAACAGAAAAGCGCCGCCGACCAAACCTATAACCATTTTTACCGTTTCTGATTGAAGAAATAAACGGCCCATTCCCGCCCAGATGCAAAGTACCAGTGGAAATTCCACCACACCATGACCAACAGCGATCAGTCCGCCAGCATGGCGTGATCGTGTTCCAGCGGCGATGGTTGCCGCGGTCACCGGCCCGGGCGCCATAACACCGGACAAGGAAATCGACACGGCCTTGGCTAAAAACAGTATCAATGCCATCAATTACGGTTCTCCATCAATGAGATCAACTTAAGCCTGAGTGCTGTCGAACAAGATATTAGCTGAATATGCCGGAAGAGGCAATATATGAATCCGACGGGGTTCTGTAAATACGAAATAAAGGCTTGCAAAACGCCGGGGAATAGGATACAATTGATGCGCACTTGACGTATGGCCATACGCGGCCATTCGCATAATTTTACTCGTAAGAGAGTAATACTCGCAGAAATTCCCATGCGAAAGGAGCGAGCAAAGGATGAAGCCGAGAAAACGTTCAGAAAAGACGGCAAATTACCCAAGAATATCGTTAATGTTGCTGGTATCTTTTTGGCTGGTACTCACAGCACTTCAAATCGGTATGGCTGGGGATAAAAATGTTTTTCTGGTTCCGGTTCCTGAAGATTTGGTTTCGTGGTATGAGTTCGCGTATCTGGCGGCGATCCCGGCCTCGCAAAAAATCAGTGGCGACAAGCCGTCTGTCATTGCCATGGATGCCTCCGAAGTGATCTCAGAAGAAATACAGGATTACCTGGACCGATACTCACCAGAAAGCATATACATTTTGGGGAATTCTTCATCGCCTGATCCCGATATTATTGCCGAATCCGCCCAGCAGATGGCTTATACCCTGGCTGGGATGTTTTGGGTGACGGTTGATCGCATTGTGTTGTGCGACGATCAGGACTATGAAAATGCCCTGGTGGCCTCAGGGGTGGCCGGGCGATTACAGGTTCCTTTGTTTTACTTTGACCAGTCCGGCGGACTTTCTGCTGAATCGCTGACGGTTATTGGAAATCTTAGCCCGACATCAGCGTTGCTGCTGGGTGATAATTCCACAGTGGTAACTCAGTTGAGCGGTGAAGGGGTGTCAACGACGTTATTGGCCGATGCTTATGATTCGCTGCAGTGGATGGTAAATAACAACCTGCCGGTGGATTATTTTGCCTACGCTAATCCGGACGATCGGGATATGTCCGGTATCATAGTAAAGAAACAGTCAATAGCGGCACCCCTGCTGGCAGTAGGAAGGGAAGGAGCGGTTATACCGTTCGGGTTCGAGACTCGGTGGAACATTCCTTTTTATCATAGTGGCCAGACAACCACCCGGCCGAGCGGCGCCCCCAGCGGCGATAAATGGCTGACCGGCAGTATGACACCGGTTACCAGTACGTATGATTTTATAATTACGGTTGACGTTGACGCAGAAGAGAACGAGAACTGGATATACTGCAATATCGACTTTAACAATGACGGCGATTACGGCGACCCCGGCGAGGGGCCGTTCGTGGAAGCAGGCAATGAAGTTGAATTTGACGGTACGTGGTTTCAGATGGTCATGGGCCTGGAAGGACGGCACAACGATCCGGGCGATATCAAGCTGAAGTATCCATGTGCTTCGGATATGGTTGATGAACTATCGAGTTATTTCGCGGTTATGGCAGGGCAACCTGAGCATCTGTGTATAGTGGGCCTGTTTGACGTCATACCTTTTGGCACAAATAAGTATTGGGGTGGTGGGATTGACTGTGGTGTGAACGACGGCGATATTTCTAATGTCGATGATGATGTGTGGTATGAATTGGCTACGGGGCGGGTTTTTGGTGAGAATATGTCATTCGGAACATTGCTGGCGGCACGATCGGTGACGTATGATGACCTGGTTAGTCCCGAATGGGCTGATAAGTCGTTGTTAATGGGTGGCGGTTCGCTGAATTTCACCAGGTTTTGCGGCAAGTATTTGGAAAACGTCGGTTTCGAACCAGCCCATGAAATAGACCGTGAGTTCGGCCATGAAAATCTCCCGTACATGCAAAACCGATCGGCGATATCACATTCGTGGCATTCTCTTGAGGTCAGTTGGGGATGGGGGCCTAATTACTTTGACCCGGCGCTTGAGAAGCCCAACCTGGACAATATTTTCCTGGCGCCGTGCGTCGCTGACAGCGGCGGTTGTCTGGTAGCCGGGATCGACCTGGACTATTACAGTTGGGATCGGATAATTGCCCCGAAATTTCTGCGTCGCGGCGCCGTCGCCTACATTGGCAGCACACGTACGGCCTCAAACGGTTATGAGACTCCCAAGACCGCGATGTGGAACGCTCTTGCGGCAGGTAAAACGCTGGGCCAAGCCTGGAAACAAGCTCAGAATACCCACAAATATACGGTTGAGGCGGGCATGGGCGGTAGCGATGAAGGAAACATATTCGCATTTTATGGCGATCCGGGTCTGAGGATGTATCTTCCATCCGAACCGATCGTTGAACCGGCGCATTTGGAACAATCCGGATCAATCCTTACTGCGGTAGCGCCTCCTTTTACAGTGGACACCTACGAGGACACATATACTTTCTATGGGCCGGGAACTTATACCGAAGGTTGGTCGGAAGCCAATTACCTGGCCAAGTGGACGACCGATGCTCAGATTACCAACCTGACAGAGCTTGTCCAGTGCCCCGGCAGTTTAGGCTGGCCCGGTTCTAACGACTGGTTCATCGACGAACACTGGGACGGTACGCGAAGCATTTACTGGCGAGTGCGATTCCTCGATCAGGCCAGCGACTACTCGCCTGCTATCACCGCTCAGCTTGATGAGATCAGCTATCAAGTAACAGGCGTTACTCCGGGTGACATTAACCTTGACGGAAAAGTTGACCTGGCGGACTTCTCGCGGTTGGCCCAGGAATGGATGAGTACTAATTGCCAATCGTCCCAATGGTGCCAGGGAGCCGATATCGACGAAAGCGGCCAGGTCGGTTTGACTGACCTGACCGTCATTGCAGATCACTGGCTGAACAATACGTTTACCGACCAAACGGGTCTGCCGAGGGTGATTAATCTGGTTGCAGGCAATATCACCAGCTATGCGGCCACGCTCAATGGCCAGGTAATCTACAATGGCGGCGATGACCCGACAGTTGACATTTACTGGGGTGCCGGCGACGGCGGTACGACACCTGGCATCTGGGACCATCAAATCAATCTGGGTACGCAAGGCGTCGGGACATTCTATGCTGACATTTCCGGTCTTGATCAGGATACGACCTACTATTCCCGCTGTTATGCGTCGAACTCGTTCGGCAGCGACTGGGCGAACACGACAGCCAAATTCACCGTGGAACCTTTCCCGCCGGTACCTGTGATTGAGTCACAATCCACGGACTGGCATTATCGCAAAGGCACTTCCCAACCGCCCTCCGACTGGCGCGAAATCGGTTTTACAGAAGACGGAACCTGGCTGATCGGCCAAACGAGCATCGGCTTTGGCGATGGTGATGACAATACCTTTCTTGATGACATGCAGTACAACTATACTACAGTGTACCTGCGTCATGCTTTCGAGATCGGCCCCGGTGAGGGTATCCCTGATACTTTGACTCTGCGCATATACGTCGATGATGGCTGTATCATCTCGATCAACGGTCAGGAGGTGGATCGTATCCGCGTCTCAGATGGTGATAAGAGCTATAATGATGTCGGCCAGTGGACAGGTGATGCCCAATGGGAGGAATCGGAGCTGACAAATGCTTCTGCATACCTTACAGTTGGAACAAACATATTGGCTATTCACGCTCTCAACACTTCTCTTGACAGTAGTGACTTTTCAATCGACGTCGAATTATCCCGTCCACCCCTAAGTATGGAGGAGTATCTGGAAGGGCACTGGGAACTGGATGAGTCGAGTGGTACTGTTGCCAGTGATAGTGTGGGGGGCCACGATGGGACACTTATGGGGGATCCGACGTGGCGGCCGAGTGATGGGCAGATTGGCGGTGCGCTGGAGTTTGACGGAGACGGTGATTATGTGGAAGTCGCAGGTTACAAAGGTATCAGCGGCTCGAATGCTCGAACCGTAACCGCATGGGTCAAGGTTGAATCAAATGGATCAGGTCTATCGATTGTGCGTTGGGGCACGATGGGAATCAACGGTGGGCTATGGTCTAATGTGATCAACGCCGACGGCAACCTCCGAGCCGCCGTGATTGGCGGCAGCGTTGTCGGTGATACGGTTATAGATGATGATACATGGCATCACGTGGCCATTGTCTTGCCGGATAAAGAGAATGTGAAAGTCGAAGATATACTGCTTTATGTAGATGGCGAGCAGGAAGATACCACCGCCACCAATGGCGACCAGACAATTGACACCGCCATCGGCATGGACGTCTTGATTTCTTTAGACGGCTGCGATGGTCTGCTGGATGATGTTCGAATCTACAACTACATGCTCAGAAAAGATGACATCCAGGCCCTGGCAAATACGGATTAAGCTCGGCTTTTACCATTTTATTTTGACATATTGTAATTCCAGGCACTTGCGCGCACTAATTTTACCCCTGCCTTTGTGGACCGTAACCATTTGTCTGTCAACATGTTATGTAATTGCCGGGAGCCGAAAGGCTAAAAGTTGTCTTTAACCTGTGGCGGCAAATGACTTTTCATGGTACTATCGCGTATATGCCAAAACGTTTTACAAAGCGAATCATAAGCCTTTTGACGCACCCGGACTATATCGGGTTGAAAAAACAGGCCGTGGCCCAATTGCTGCAAGTGCCACAGGAACAGTACGATAAGTTCAACCAGGCTGTCGAACAGTTATCCCAGCAGGGCAGTATTGTCATAGACAATAGCAAATGCCTGTCTTTGCCGGAAATGACAGGGCAGATAACCGGGATTTTCCAGGCGAATAGTAAAGGCTTTGGTTTCGTCCGGCCGGACAAGCCCACTGCGCAAGGTGACCTGTTCATACCGGCGGGGGCGTCGATGGAGGCAATCACGGGCGATAGGGTTGTTGCTCGGGTTTTTCAATGCGGTAAGCGTAACGGCAAAACGCGTACCAGAGGCAAAATTATCGAGATTATATCTCGCGGACAGAGTCAGTTTACAGGCGATTTGTTCAAGGAAGGTAAATGGTGGTTCATCAAGCCTGATGGCAAAGATATTTCGGAAAGAATTGCCGTTGATGATCCATCGGCAAAGGATGCCCGGATCGGTGATAAGGTACTCGTGGAAATCCTCAACTTTCCCACCCGGGATTGTTACGCCAGTGGAGTTATTATAGAACGGCTGGGCAAAAGCGGTACCAGTCAGACAGAACTTAAAGGCGTTATGAGGCGGTATAATCTGGAGGATAAATTTAGCCGGGGCGCACTTAATGAAGCTCGCAGCGGCATCCGGGACTATAACGTGGAGGACCTTCTGGAGCAGCAAGACCACCCCGGCAGGGGCCGTAAGGGCGGGCTTGGCCGCCTGGAAGATATTCGCCGGCAGGAGATTATTACCATCGACCCGGCTGATGCCCGCGACTTCGATGATGCTGTAAGTATCAAAAGATTGCCGCACGGCCATTGGCTGCTGGGTGTGCACATAGCGGATGTAAGTCACTTTGTCAAACCGGATAGTCGTCTGGACAAGGAGGCTATGGCCCGTGGTACCAGTGTATATCTGCCCCTGCACGTGGTTCCTATGCTGCCGGAACTGCTCAGTAATGGGATATGTTCGTTGCAGGAAGGGCAGGATCGACTGGTAAAAAGTGTCTATGTCAAAATTGATGAAAACGGCCAGGTACTTGCCTCGCGATTTGCCAATAGTGTAATGCGCTCGACCCGGCGGTTGACATACGAAGACGTCGATCACATTCTTGATGGCAAGGTCTCCGCCAAAACCGGCAAAATTGCCGGGTCCGATCAGCCGGCTATTGGGGCCGGCGTTGTTAAGCTGGTCAGGAAAATGGAGCAGCTCGCCCGGATTCTGCAGAAACATCGGCAAAAACAGGGAATGTTAACCCTGGACCTGCCCAAGGCCGAGCTGGTTTACGACGACAAAGGCCTAGCTATCGACGCGCGTCTGGAAAGCAGGTCTTTTTCCCATACTATTATAGAGATGTTTATGCTGGAGGCCAATGAGGCGGTAGCACGGTTGCTGGATAGTGTCATGGTGGAGTTTCTTCGACGGGTACATCCGGAACCGAATGGCCTGACCACCGGCGAGATGGTAAGGGTGATTAAATTGTGCGGATATACGATTCCTAAAAAAATGGGTCGCGAGGATATACAGCAGCTATTGGTGTCGGTAAAGGGCAAACCGGAGTCGTTTTTGATAAACCTGGCGGTGCTCAGAAGTATGCAGCAAGCCGAGTACAATCCCGCTCATATAGGTCATTACGCTTTGGCCAGCAGGTGCTATTGTCACTTTACCAGCCCGATTCGCAGATACCCGGACCTTACGGTGCATCGCCTGCTGGCCGAATGGCTCGAAGGACGGCTGACCAAAGAGACTGCTCGGGGAGAATTTTCCAGCTATGAGGAGTTGGAAAAGCTTGCTGCCCATTGCAGTGATCGCGAGCGTAACGCCGAGCGGGCCGAGCATGAGCTGCAAAACATAAAGCTTTTGCAACTGCTCGCCGGCCGCGTCGGAGACGATATGCACGGAATAGTGGTTTCCATAACCGATTTTGGACTTTTTGTACAACTGGAGAAATTCCTCTTTGAAGGGCTGATTACGGCCCAGGACGCCATTAATTGGCAGTCAACCCAACGGCAGGGCGGCAGAGGTGATCGGGAAAAATCCCGCCGGTCACACAGGTCGAAACAACCAGAGCGTTCCCGGCAGGGACGTTTCTCGACCAACTGCCCTTTCAGGCTCGGCCAGAAAATCCACGTTCAAATTGCCCGTGTCAACGTAGCGGCACAGATGCTCGATTTAGTCCCCAGCCCGAACGAATACTGAAGTCGCAACCCACAGTCAACAAAGAAAGTCACCTTGACGCCACCACTATCTGCCACCTTATAAGAATAGGGGGAAAATTTGCAATTTTTTTTGACATTCGTCCGATATTAAAGTATAGGCAACATTTTGATGTTGAGAGTAGTGACAATGCCCGCACAGATGACTGAGTTACCATTTCTTGAGCACATAGCCGGCCGGTTCAATCTGCCGGTACCGGAATTCCTCACTGCCGAGGCAGGCGCAGCTCAGATCAGAGATGCCATCAAGCGGTGGGGTGGCAAGGCACTGGTCAAACCGGACGTCTTATCCGGCCGGCGCGGCAAAGCCGGCGCCGTCACGATGGTTACCGATTACGTGGAGGCCCAGCGCCAGTTGAAACATGTCCAGTCTCTGGAAATCAACGGCCACCTTTGCCGTACTGCATATCTGACCCAGTACATCCCGGCTGAAATGGAAGTATATTCCGCCATTACTTACGATTCCCGCTATTTGGCACCATCGATGACGCTGTCGCTGGCTGGTGGCGTGGAGATAGAGGATGTTGCCGACGACCAGAAAATAACCTTTCAGATTGACGTGTTCAAAGGCTTAGGCGCCTACCAGGTCAGTGAATCGCTTGCCAAACTCGGATGTCCCGCGAACCTGGTCAGTTTGCTTTCACGCAGCCTGGTGGACCTTTGGGACACCTTTATATCGACTGGAATGCGGATGTGTGAAGTGAACCCGTGGCGAATCACGCCGGATGGTAAGTCGTATGTCTGTGATTTTAAGGCCGTTTTTGATGAGGCAAACTTTAAGTTCAGGAATCTCGGCTTTAATCTGCCCGAATATCCAGCCAATATGACGATTTTCGATGAAGAGATGGCTTCCTGGAATGCTTCCAGTTACCGCGGGCAGGCGCACGCGTCGGAACTGGGCGGTGAACTGATACTGCCTATTCTGTTTGGCGGCGGCGCCTCGACCATCATCATCGAAACGCTCGTACAGTGCGGCGGAAGTCCTATTATCCTGTCCGATTTCGGGGGCAATCCACCATACGAACGCATGTTCGGAACGGCAAAAATATGTTTTGAGCACAATCTCAAAAAGGCAAAACTGCTCCTCATCCTTGGAGGAAACGCCAACAATACGCTCATCGACGTGACCTTCAAAGCCATTGCTGATGCCCTGGAGGCTTACGTCTATGAACATGGCGCCATAGCCATCCCTGTAATCGTTGGTCGCGGCGGCCCGCACCTTGTCAAAGGGATACTTATCATGAGAGACACGCTGGAGGCACTGGGTTTGCCGTATGTTATCTTTGGTCCTGAGACGCCCGTAACCCAGGTAGCCGAATACGCGGCCAAACTGGTAAAGGTCTGGCCAGAAACCGGAGACGTCAAAGATGAGAGCTAAGAAGCTAAGTGACCTGCTAAAGGCTGGGGACCGGGTAGCTGTCTCCAACATCACCGGCAGGGAGGCAGCCGTCGTCACCGCCGCTTCACAAAAATACTGTGGTAATATTGTAGGCGGCTGGGCCTTGGGCCGGCAGGGCCAAAAACTCGACGTGCCACACGGCCGGCCGATACCGGTCTTTTCCAACGTCGAGGAACTGACCAATTTGCTGCCCAAGGAACAATGGCCCAATAAAATTGTGGTTTATTCACCTCCACAGGCGGTTTACGCCGAGGTTAAGGAGATTGTAGAGCACCGTAATGGCGCTATCGAAACGATTTTTATTATCACCGAGCACGTTTCCATAGAGGTTACTGCCAAGATAGCTCAGATATGTTCTCAAGCCAACATTGACGTTGTAGGCTGTAATTCCCTGGGCGTTATAAACGTTCACGATGCGGTGCGGGTGGGATCCGTGGGTGGTGACAGTCCCGGCGAGAACTTTCTACCGGGCTGTGCGACGATAATTTCCAACAGTGGCAACATGGTGAATACCATGGCTTCGTATCTCCTAAGTGCCGGATTAGGAACATCTTACGGTATTTCAACGGGAAAGGACACGCTCATTCTCATGCCCCTCAAGAATATCCTGGAACTGGCACGCGACGATGA
>Ga0315290_10000488_pt1 | contig 25821 bp, 20 predicted proteins | sample YL17G12_0_MG_FD_203627 | JGI IMG/M metagenome (GOLD analysis project Ga0315290, IMG submission 203627) | Sediment microbial communities from Yellowstone Lake, YNP, Wyoming, USA - YL17G12_0 | ecosystem: Environmental > Aquatic > Freshwater > Lake > Sediment | place: USA: Wyoming | collected... | reverse complement strand
AAATAATAACTGTAAATAATAACTGTAAATAATAACTGTAAATAATAACTGTAAATAATAACTGTAAATAATAACTGTAAATAATAACTGTAAATAATACATTTGATATTTTTACACATCAACAGAATTTATTTTCTAAATTGTTTTACTTTGTCGTTTATGTACCGTATTATTTTTAATATATAATATAAATAATATGTTAACTGCAATACAGGAAAAATTTCAAAAATACTTGGAAATACAAAAACAATTAGCTGAATCTCGCAAAAAACAACAAGAATGGAGAAAGGAAATAGATTCATTAGAATCTGATATTAAAGAATACATGACTAAAAATGATATGGATAGTATTTCGTTAAAAGAAGGAGAAATAGTTTTATACGCCAAGAAAATTTCACAAACATTTAAAAAAGAAGTAATTATGCAAAAACTAAATGAAAAATTACATGATACTCAAAAGGCAGAGGAATTGACACAATCTATTTTACAAAATAAAAGTTTCATAGTAGAAGATAAAATTAAAGCTATCATAAAGAAAAAAAAGTAATAAATTCTGTATCAATTTTATATCAAAAGGAATTAATCAGATTCGGATTCAGATTCTGTATCAGTATCAGATTCAGATTCAGTATCAGATTCCGTGTTTATTAATAAAGAATAAGAATTTAAAGTTAATGTTGGTAGATTATATCTATTTGTATTTGTATTTGTATTTGTATATCTATTTGTAATTGTAATTGCATTTGTACCATTTTCTATATCATACGTGTTTATATTTTCTAAATCATACGTGTTTATATTTTCTAAATCATACGTGTTTATATTTTCTAAATCATACGTGTTTATATTTTCTAAATCATACGTGTATATATTTTGTGTAACATTGTATATTGGGGGTTGGGTATTATATGTATTTTCGATATTTTGATTCAACTCATTAATTATTTCATCTAATATATTTGTTGTAATATCTTGTAATCGTTCTTGTAAAATTATGTCATTTTGTAAAATTATGTCATTTTGTAAACTAGATTCGCTATCTGTAGATAATGTGTCATCTTCATTATCAGTGTATGTGTAATTTTCTAGTAAACGAGACAAGGGATTATTGGTTAGTTGACAATGTTGATGCAATTCGATATATTGTTGACTTGATATCCAATAATTTTTATGGATGTATTCTGGAAGTTGATAGGGGTTATTACATTCTAATTGTTTATAAACAACATCTTCCATGTAATCTATGTTACGATTTTTATATAGTAATAACAATATTAATGTTTGTTTATATGGTAAAAATTGTAATAATTCTGGTTTCGAATAGAAATTTTCATATAATTTATCATAAACTAATAATCTAATTTCTGGTAATAAAGATTTTATCATATGATAAACATATGCTCGCTTTCTTAATAATTGTAATTGTTTTATACCAGGTTGGTGATCAGATATTATACAATCTCCCTTTTCATGATTAGAACAAACTGAATCATTACAAATATATTCTGGTATATTTGTTTTAACATAATTATCATGATCAAAACGAAAACACCCACTTACTCCATTAATATTCCAATGTGTACCTAAACCCCGTGTTATAAATCCAATTCTACCACAAGAATAACATCTTTCTAAATTATGATGAGAAAGTCCGTTGCACTTTTCTGTTTTATATAAACTAATTTTACAAATAGAACAAATCATATAGGAATCTACGTTAATTATAGCTGATGTTATTTGATTAATAGCAATTTCTTGTGTTACTTCTTTATTTAAATATAAGTAAGAACCTTCTTCATAATCTAACTTATTTGTATTTATATGATCTGTATTTGTATCCGTATGATCTGTATGATCTGTATCTGTATTTGTATCCGTATTTATATGATCTGTATTTGTATCCGTATTTATATGATGTGTATGTATGTTTGCCAAGATATCATTATAATTTTTATTAAAAAAATAATTAAATACATTTGGATTTTCATTTTCGTGTGTTGTTTTACATTCGTCACATGTATTTTGGTAATAATTTACAGGTTGTTTACAATTAAAACAAAAACTTTTTAAACAATTTTCATTTTGATTACAATTAACTATTAGTTCTCCTATAGGAGTAGATTTTACAAGTTCATTTTCTAATAAAATATTTGTATTACAAATTCCTCGATATCCTCTTCTATAAGATACAACAGGGCATTTAATCAGTGTAAAACCGGGAAAAGAAAACCGCTCAGCGTGAGTATTATAATTTATCCATTCTTGATCATTACATATTTTTTTTATTAAATTATGATCAAAAACATTTTTGAAACCTATTTCTGTAACACATTCTTTGAATGGATATGGACATGACAAATGAGAATTGGTGTCATTTATAGGATGGTTTTCATAATTATTAATTATTTTTTTTATACAACTAATGCATATATAATGTTCTCCACAACAACTTTTTACTAACAAATTATCTGGAATTATATTATTTTCAAAAAAATTTTGTTCAATATCTGATAAAGATAAATCTATTCCTAAAATTGTATTTCTTATACAATACTCATTAGAAAAACAAACACAACAACAATTGGTATCACATAAATAATATTCTAACGATTCATTTGGAAAATAAAATTCGTTCATTTTATAAAATGTGTTCATTAAATAATATCAATAATATTATTTTATGACAAATCCAATTTAATATAAAAAATATAATAACCAAGACAACTACTTTAGTTCAAGACAATTACTTTAGTTCAAGACAATTACTTTAGTTCAAGACAATTACTTTAGTTCAAGTTCAAGACAATTCAACTACTGTATTCATCGGTAAGGTATTCAAATGTTAACATAAATTTAAATGATACTGGAGTATTTATATAATAATCATAACTATTATTTAATTGTATACTTATATCTTTAATATCCAAATTATCTTGTGTTATTTCAAAAGAGTTTATAGGTAAATCAAAACTTGCCTTGTTACCAAAACAATCATCCATATTTAAATCAAATGTTTCAAAATAATAAAAACCACCTTTACTAGTACTATAACGAGGTATTTCTTTACCATTTATAAATATTTTCACATAAAGTTCATCAAAAATATTAACATCAGAATACAATTCTGCAGTGTAAACATTATTATTAAAATATTCTTCCTTTTCAAAACCCAAGATATCAGATAAACTATAATTATTATAATCTTTATTTTTTTTAAATAATAATCCAAATGATGTATTTTTGTTTAAACGCTCTTTTTCAATTGACTGGCAAGTAAAATATATTTTATTTTTTATTTTATTACTAGACACATTAAACTTGTAATCCTTATTTTTATTAATAGACATATCATTTAAAAGATTGGTTATCGTTTTTAACAAAGTATCTATATCATAATACCCTATAGGAATTGTTATTATAGTCTTATTAGTTTGTTCAAGCAAATAAAATTTATTATTATATTCATTTATATTGTACATATTACATTTTATTTTAAAATTGTCTAAATTTACACTTTTAATTTTTTTCAAAAAGAATTGAAATGAATATTTACCATCATTAAAAACTGCATTTTCTGAACAAAATTGCCTAGATAAAATATTATAATTATTTTCAGACAAGGTATTTTTTTCTTGTTGTACTTGTTGTACTTGAATTTGTTGTCGAACTTGTGGTTGTTGAACTTGTGGTTGTTGAACTTGTGGTTGTTGAACTTGGACTTGTTGAACTTGGACTTGTTGAACTTGGACTTGTGGTTGTGGTCGATCGTGTGATTGGACTTGTTGGACTTGTTGAACTTGCTGAACTTGTCGATCTTGTGATTGGACTTGTTGAACTTGTTGTTTATATTTATTACCTAAATCTTGTTGTAAAATAATTTCAAATTTTGATACAGTAATCTTATTTAATTCTATTAATACTTCTTCTAAATCTATATTTCCAGACTTTGATAAATTATTATAAATATTTGAGAAATAATCGTTAAAGATCAATTCTTGCAAATCAATAATATTTTCCTTATATGTATGTATGTTATTGAAAATAATTTGTTGATAATTTGGCGAATATCTTAATATTTTTGTAATTATTAAATCAAATAAATATCCTGAATTACGTTGCGATACAAATACCTTTTTAAAAGATTCTCTTATATTCATCTTATATAATATCATAAAAAGTATTACATTTTTTCACGCAGGTGTGTTTAAAAATAATGAAATTTTTCTATTGTATTTATAAAATCAATAAAAATGTCAATTAAAGAATTATTTTTTTCATCTTTTATTCAAGGTATAGGTAAAACAACAGGCACTGTTACAATATTAGGATTTTTAGGATGTGCTTGGTATATCCAAATGAACTACTTAAAAGTACAAGTACAAGAACAAGAACAAGTACAAGTACAAGAACAAGAACAAGTACAAGAACAAGGACAAGTGCAAGGACAAGGACAAGAACAATTAGATTTAGAACGAATAGAATGTCTGAAGAGCCCTCTGAGAAGCGCCACCTTTACGCCACTTGAATATAATACTCAAAGGGAAAGTAATTATAAAAAGATTTTTCAAAAATTATTGTAAATTATTTCATTGAAATTTCATTGTAATTTCATTGTAATTTGCAGTATTCTTTGGAATACCATTTCATTGTAATTTGCAGTATTCTTTGGAATACCATTTCATTGTAATTTCATTGTAATTTCATTATTTCATTATTTCATTATTTCATTATAAATTATTTAATCGTAACTTATAATCAAATGCACTTGCCATTTATTTTTTAGATTTAGATTTATATGAATCTTTGATTTGAAGGCGTGTATTGGTACCAATATAAGAATTACTATGGATTTTATTAAGTTTTTGTAAATCGTCACATAGTGGATGGAATCTATTAATTGTGATTCCGCTAAAAACATTACAAGATTTATTAAGTCTAGTGTATTCTGGTACTAAACCATTGTCGCTGCATTCATTAAGTTTAATATTCATAGCCTTTTGATCTTCAGGGTTAAATTTATGAGTTGGGCATTTTGAAATTTGGTATTTATGTCCTCGCAAGTCACTTTCGATATCAACAATATCACTTGGAATGCTTCGATAAGGATTTTGCATAAATGGAGAAGTACTTTGGAAACAAACTGCTTTTGATTCAGCTACAGATTTATCAGTAACCCAGTTAAATGGAGCGCTACTTTCTTGATTTTTCTTTTCTAAAGCACAATTGTCATAAGATGAGCGAGTAAATGAAAAATGAGACATTTTATTTATAATATAAGAATTTAAAAAAAGTTTAATCAAAAAAACAAACAAATAAAATTAAAAACAAATAACAGTTTAAAGATCAAACAAGATCAAAGATCGTCATTTATCAAACAAGTTTCATCTTCTTCTGAATCATCTGCTAATAATCGTGTATTTGTAGCTTGTGTTATATCATTTAAATACAACTTTCTAAGTAATATCTTTTTTTCTTCTGCATTGCTTGATACAAATTTTGCTTTTAATGTAGAATCATTTAGAAATTTTTTATCAAAATTAGTTATAAATATATCTAAATAATGTAGTATATCGTTCAAATAATTATCGTCTTGATATATTACAGTTATTCTAATTTGATTTTCGTATTTTTCAACTAATTTTGCCATAGGAATTGACAACATATACATATATACGTGTATTTGAGTTTTTTCATAGTCTCTTAATGTATTAAAAAAACCTCGTATCCTATTTTTAACTTCAACAATATAACTTTTAGAGGGATCAGTTTCATCAATATACAATCCATCTATTCGTCCACCTACAAACCAATCAAAGGTACCTGTACCTTTACTTTTACCTTTATCAGCAGGGTTTATATTTAATTGTTTTTTAAAGAATTCTTGTGATGTATTTAATTTGACACCAAAACGTTTTTCATACATTTCAATTGCAGAATCTTCTTTTAAAGTACCGTGAGTTTTATTAATAAAACTATCAGATTCTTTTAATAATATACGTTTTTTATCGTCTGATATACTCAATTTTTCTATAACTGCCGTAATATTTTCTCTTTTATCCTTTGTTTCTATAGTCTTTGACTGAACTAACTTGATATTATCTTCCCCTATAGTTTTTTTTAAACGTTGTTCTTGATTTAAATCGATATTATCAATTTTTGTTTCTAATTCAGTATATTGATCTTTAACTTTTACAGATTCTTTTTCTATTTTATTAACACGTAATGTATATTGACGTTGTGTTATTCGTTTTGAATCAAGATTATCTTTTAAAGTAATTTTTTCTACTTCCAAGTGTTGTAATTTCGTTTGTATTTCCAACAAGTTCTTTTTACTAGTATTTATAAGATTATTATATGATTCAGTGTCACATCGTTTCCACAATCTTTCAAATGGTGTGACAAAATCATATATATTTTGACCTATAAAAGATGCAATATCACTTGTAAATAAAAATATTTTTTGTTTTGACATTTAATTATAATAGTATTTGTATTTTTAAATATATTTTTAAATATATTTATAAAAATTCATTTTTTAAAAACAATTAATCTACCCCCACGTCTATTATTATTCCTCTTTCACAAAAATCAGTATAATATTTACTTGTACGATTTACATACTTTTCTGTTATAAGATTATGTAATGTATTATTTTTACATGCAAAATGTAATTCGTTTGATGTAACTAATTCGTATTTAATTAATCCAATATATAAACCAAATATTATTGGTAAATTTTGCTCTGACATTAAATTATCAAACCCAAAATAATCAGCCAACACACTTGGTGGTGGTAATATATCTTCATAGACGCATTTTATTAATATATCTGATGTCCTCATCTTTAACTTTTGATATTACGAATTCAGTTTTTAAAATTCAATTTTTTTATCCCAATAATCTAATAGGTGTTTGGATCCAATTGTCATCGTACTTTTCCATTTCTGATTCGTTCATTTTCCATTTGTTCATAATTAAATTTTTGAGCTTTGCTTTTTTTGAAACTAAACGCTGAACTCGTTCTTCAATAGAGTTTTCGCCACCAACTACAAGTTTATAGATAGTAACATCTCGTAATTGTCCGATTCTATGAATTCTATCACTAACTTGTATCATTTTACTATCATTCCACCAAGTATCTAATAAAACCAAGTTATTAGCAGCAGTCAAATTAATTCCTTCTGCACTTGACATTAAAGATACAAAACATATTTCTATACTTTTGTCGTTTTGGAAATCGTGTACACTTTCCATACGTTTTTTCATTGGGATATCTCCTTGCAACGATACTATTTTAATATTTGGATATTTTGCAATAATTATATCCTTTACAATATCCAACATCTTTATCCATTGACTTACAACTACAATTTTTTCTCCAAGTGCTCTTTTTTCATCAATTATACACAACAATTCTTTTACTTTAGATGAACACTTGATTTCATTTTCTAATATTTCATCTGATTCTTGATTTTTAGGCTCGTTTACAACAATTGTTGTTATATCATTAATAGTATCAATATCACTTCTACATTTTGGGCATTTGTTTATACCAAAACGCATAATTTTATCCCAACATCCATTACAACATTTATGCCCGCACGGTGAAGCAATAGAATTAGCAATATTGTCATAACAAATTGGACATTCTTCTTCCATATTCATTGAAGTATTAAAAAATGCTAAACGTTCAGTTGCTCTTTGCAAGCTTTGTATATTTTCAAGTCGTTTCATTTTGCCAATTACCAACCAAGGATTATTACAAGATTGCTTTAAACGTAAAATATAAACCAAAATATTATTAGTTAAAAGTTGTTTCATCATTTTTGAATTCATATCTTGTAATCCAGAAAGATTTTTTAGACGTAAAGTGAGAGCTCGCATACGTTGCATAGAATAATTCCATAGACTTTCATAGAAATCATTTTCAAATGGTGTCAATTTAACATTTACAAACACTTCATTTTTTGGTTTTAATTCATCAGCGAGAACATTTGATTTTTTCAATAATAAAGAATGCTGATTAACAACATCGTTAAGACGTTTAAATGGTCGAATTCCACCACCAGAAGTTTCATCGTGTATTAAACGTTGCCATTCTTTTCTCGAGTCAATAGATTCTAATTCAAGAAATCGAAAATAAGAATAGATATCATCAACTTTGTTAAAAATTGGAGTAGCTGTAACAACCCATTTCAATTCGGATTTTATATACATAACCGATTTAAAAATTTTTCTATTCCAATTACGAATATAATGGGCTTCATCCAAGATAACTCTGGAAAAATTATCATTAAATAAAGATCCGGATTGGAAATTACCAGGTTCTTGAATTTCACAAATTTCTCTTGAAACAATAGAATAACTAGAAATAAAGAAAATATGATCTTGTGTTTTTTGTAATTTTGATCTTTGTCTTCCAGTATATACAAAAATAGAATTGTCTTTAAACGTTGTATGTTTTTTAATTTCATTTACCCAATTAGATACAAGACCTGCTGGACAAATTATCAAAGTTTTTTTACAAGATGTTTTTACAACAAGATCAAGACAACAAATTGATTTACCAGTACCTGGCTCATTGAATAATAAACCACCCTGATGCTGAGTTTCCTGGACTAACATCCAAGAAACAGTTTGCTTTTGAAATGTTTTTAATGGCGAAGTAATCGGTGAAGTAATCATAATACAAATTGTTAACAAATGAAAAAAAAATCAATTTTTTATTCAAAAAATAAAAAATTGTTATTTAAAAATAATTTTTGTTAGAAATGAATGGATGATATAGACAGTAAATACGATAATCAAATACCTTCAGAAGATGTTTTACACAAGGCAGAAATTATGGCATTAAACAATGGATGGAATGATAAAAATGAACAAATTATAATATCAATTGGTGAAAACTCTGCTTCATATAAATGGATGCACGAAAAATGCGCAGGTTATCATAAATTTCTACATAAATTTACAAGCATACTATTAATAATATTAAGTACAGTATTAAGTGCAGAAACAATAATTCCAAATAATGATCAATGTAATTCTGATTTTACATTAGATATCATTAGGCGTGTTTTTGTATATATGGTAACAGTTTTATCTGTTATACAAAATTTCTTGAAATCAGAAGAAACCAGTGGAAAACATTTAATTGCAGTTGGTGCATTTAGCAATTTATATCACGATATTCAACAACAAATGTGTATGTTTAGAAGAGATCGTATAAATGCTACTCGTTATGTCTCTGATTGTTTAAAACAATATGATTCCTTAATTATTAATAATCCAGATATCAGTTCACGTATATTAAATAAATTTAAAAACACATTTAATAATACAGGAATTTCATTACCAGATATTGCAGATAAAATTCAAAAAATAGAAATTATAACTGAAGATAATGTTATGTCTACGATGATGTCTGGACCTGGACCTGGACCTGGACCAGAGCCGATACCTCAAAATAACAAAAAACATAAAGGGATATCAGTTATAAATGCCAATAATATAAACAATAACCAATCTAACATGTGCAATTTAGCTCAAATTCACAATGCTTTTCAAATACATGGAGATATAAGTGATAAAGATTTAGAAAATATAAACAGTACGGAATTAAAATCATTACGGGAACGTTTTTTAGATACAAAATCAAATTATGAATATCAAAGATTTTTACAACATTCTCGTGAAACTGATTAGTCAAACATTTAATTCAGCTATTGTCACGAGCTATTGTCATCAGCTATTGTCATGAGCTATTGTCATGAGCTATTGTCATGAGCTATTGTCATCAGCTATTGTCATGAGCTATTGTCATGAGCTATTGTCATGAGCTATTGTCATCAGCTATTGTCATGAGCTATTGTCATGAGCTATTGTCATTAGCTATTTAAATTTAAATTATATTTATTCTTGTTTAGCTTGTTTATTTGCTTGTTTATTTGCTTCTAATTTACAAGATGATCTTGGAGAGTTAAAATTATCAGGTACATATTGTCGTTTCATTTTTTTTGTTATGGAAGTATACAGTTGTTTTTTAAAACTTTTAACTGTTTCAGTAACAAGAGCTGTATATTCTGTTTTGTTCCAATGAGTTTTAGTATTAATTCGTTGTTGTAATTTCATAACAACTTGAAATAGCGATTGTTTATCTAATTGGCGTAATACACGTTTATTAATCTCAGTGTTAAAATTTTCCCAATTATTAGATGATACCAATCCAGTTACACATTTATCATTACATTTATCATTACATTTATCATTACATTTATCACTACATTTATCATTACATTTATCATTACATTTATCATTACATTTATCACTACATTTATCACTACATTTATCACTACATTTATCACTACATTTATCACTACATTTATCACTGTCAAATTCTAAAATAGAAATAGAATATAGAACATCTGCTATACGTTCTGAAGAATTGTAAATATATCCTTTACTAACGCGTTTATATTGTTTAATTAATTCTATATTTTTACCAGCATCATTTAATTCATATGTTATATTTTTCAAACCTTGTGTTACAGGACAATATTCAAGACTTTTTATGTCAGATTCAATATACTGACGAACCCAATTTCTGATAACGGTGAGATCTTCGCAGTAAAAAACATTAACGATTTCATCATTATCAGAGGGTGCGGTTTTTAAAACAATGTACATTGTACTTTTATTTATTTATAATTCCCAAAGAAATTTATTTTATTAAAATACTTTTCAAAATATGTTTTTTATACGTATTTTGAACATTATTGGTGTTAATATATGTTGATCAAGAATACAAAGTCAAAGTTCATTAATTTGGTATCCAATAGTTTTGCACTCTTCCACTTGGATCTTTTGATTCTGACCATTTTGGTTCCCACATTTTAACAGTAAATTCGCTAGTATTTTTATAACTAGTGTTATTAAACAATTTGCAAAATATAGTTCTATATAATAAATGTTCCTTTGTAGTGGGTCTATTATAAACATAATGATTTTTTAGATTATTAAATTCCAAGTCAGAATATTTTGATTCGCAATATTCTTTTAAACAGTGTATCCAATTATTTTTGTTGTCATATAAACTACTAACTCCATCGCTAAATTGTTCTTTTTTTCTATACAAGATAGATTTTGGTAAAAATCCAACAAATGAATCTCTAAGAATTTGTTTTTCTATGTGATTATCCGATGTTTTTCCAAATGTTTTCCATTTTGGATGTAATCCAAGTATATAATTAACATAATCTATATCTGCAAATGGAACACGAACTTCAATTGAATTTGCCATACACATTTTATTTGCTCGTAAACAATCAAACGAATGGACATTACTTACTAAATTAATAGTTTCTATTTGAAAGTCTTGTTCACTTGGTGCATTTGCGCCATATAAATAAGATAACAATTCATCAGATAATTCTCCAGAAAACAATACTTTTAAATTTGGATAATCTTGTTTAATACGTTTTGTAAGGAGATACATTGGTGTACTTGCTCGAATAGTAGTACAGTCGTAACTTTCAGCATACCAAATAACATTTTCGAGATTATTTATACCTTCATCTACGGTAAAATTATATTCGTGATGTTCAGTGTTTAGATATTCCGCAACAGTTCTTGCTGCTACTAAATCAGGTACAGTTGCATCTACTCCAATACTAAATGTTTTAATCTTTTTTGTATATCCCATTTCATCTGCGATACTAACAACCAAGCTTGTAATTAAACTACTATCCAAACCTCCAGATAATAACACACCAAAATCCAAATCGTAATCAATGACATCACGTAATCGTGTTCGTACACTTTGTATCATTTTTTCACGAACGTTTTGCATAATAATATTATGCTGTTGTATTGAATTAATTATTGAATTACGATCTTTACGATCAGAAAACATTTCATAAAAATTGTAATAATTAACTGGTGTTTCTGGATTAAAAGGTGAGTCTAAAGAAGTGTAAAGATAACTTCTTGGATAAAAAACCTTGATATTATCAACTAAACTAGAATTTGGATCAACTAAAGTAGAATTTGGATCAACTAAAGTAGAATTTGGATCAACGGAATTTTGATTAACGGAATTTGGATCAACCATAGTTAAACACTTTAATTCTGAAGAAACAACAAAACGAGTAATAATATTATTACTAGAATTAGAATTAGAGTTGTATTTATATCCAATATATAATGGTGTAACTCCGATAGGATCTCTTGCAATTAAAATATGTTTTGTTTCAATATCGTATAAGAAAAATGAGAATTGTCCTTGTAATTTTTTAAGCATTTCTGGTATATTTTGTTTATACCGTTCGTAAAGTGGGAATATAATTTCACAATCTGATTTTGTACATTTATAATCCAATTCCTTTTCCAAAGATCTCCAATTAAAAATTTCTCCATTGATAATTAAAAACAATGTGTTATTTTTATTTACAAGTGGTTGAGATGTATTGTCTCCTGTTATTTTTAATCTAGTATGAATCATCAAGATACTTTTATCAAAATTAGGATCTATAATTAAATTATTGCCATTTGAATCTGGTCCTCTATGTAATAATTTAGATGTTGCTGATTCAATTGTAGATTTGTATTTTTGGAATACTTGTTCTCTATTATCATCAGTTGGTTTAATACTTGATGTTTCAATTAATGCAAAAATACCACACATTTTAGTTTAAAAACAATAAGAATTTTATATTATTTATATATATTCAATTTTTACCAATGAACGTAATTTTTATACATATCGGAACTGAACTACCAAAATGTTTATTTGACAGTTTATATCAAACATTATTAATCAACGAATACAAGACAAAAATTTATGTTATAATTGATGATTCTACAATCGATACATTTAATAGTAAAGTATCAGGATTTTCGTTTAATCATTATACAAAGACAAAATTTGAATATTTGAATATTATAAACGTAGTTCCGTTATCAATTTTAGAAATGAATGCATCAAATGATGTTACATTTAATAATTACAAACAAGTTGTTACACAAAAATTTCAAAATTTGTCTGAATTTAGAAGTGGGTTTTGGATATCAACTACAGCTAGATTTTTTTATATATCAATATTGATGAAAATGTTTAATATAAAAAGTGCTTTTCATATAGAAAACGATATAATGATGTATGATAATTTCTATGATTTATACAATTATATATGTAAAATGTATAATGTGTCATCGGTAGATAAAGTATGTATGGTACAGGATGCTCCGGAAAGGGTAATACCTAGTTTATTATTTTTTCCGAATTATGATTCACTTAATATTTTAACCCAATATATAACAAACGAATTGTCTAATTCCGAGAGTTTTTTAAACGATATGAGTATCCTTGGTTCATTTGTTGATAAAATACAATTACCAATAATTCCGGGTGGAGGTAAAATAATTTTTGACGGGGCTGCATTGGGTCAATATCTGGGAGGAGTAGATTATAGAAATTTACCAAATGCAGATGACCCAATTGTTTGTTACAACAATCCATCTCGTGGTTTTGTAAATGAAACTGCTATTATACGAGCAAACGAATATAATTTTTCAAAATCAAAAGTAATACTTGATCATTTAAGAGTTCCAGTGTGTGTTCCTATTTTATATGATAAAAATTCCAATCAAAATAAAATTACACAAATTGCAAATTTGCATATTCATAGTAAACAACTGTATCAATTTTCAAGTGTATGTGATATTCATTTTGATGATATAATATCAGGAGACAGAATTTTGTCATTGTGCGATTTTGTATTAGTAACAAAACCTATTATCGAATTTCACAAGAATATCGAAAAATACGCAAAAGACGTTATTTTGATACGTGATTTTAACAATATTAATATGTTATTATTGAATAGTTTTTTTAAGAATTATTGTGAAAAAAATAATACAATGGTTGTGAAATTATTTATTTATACTCATATTTTGGATGATTTTCAAAAATTTATATTTCCTAGACTAGATAATTCTATACATTACGATTTGTATTTACATAATTCTGATCATGCATTTATGGATAAACATATTGATATGTTAGATAGTGATTACATTAGGAAAGTTTATGCACAAAATTTGGATACTACATTTACTTCTGATAAATTGACATTATTGCCAATAGGTATAGCAAATTCAATGTGGAAACATGGCAATATCTTAGAGGTATATAAAACAATTAGCCAAGTGTATAAAGTAAAAAAGGTAAAATCAATATATATAAATATAAATCCAACTACATATTTTTATAGGAAAAATATTTTAGACAAGATAAATGAAAAGGGTATATTAAAAGTGTCTACAAATAAACCTTATACAGAGTATTTACAGGAATTAGCTGAACACAGGTTTTGTTTGTGTATAAGAGGTAATGGTATAGATACTCATAGATTTTGGGAGAGTTTGTATGTTGGTGTAATTCCGGTTATTATTAATAATAAAACTACACTTTGTAATAATTTTGTAAAATATTTACGTTATTTGGATGTACCTTTTTATGAAATAAGGGGAGATGATTTGGATAAGATGTTTAATAAATATACACAGGATTTTTTCAATGACGTTTTATATTCTGAAATTAATACAAATTCAACTATTTTCAATACTGAATGTTTAAAATTAAATTTTTACAAATAAATATTTATTTTCAATACTGAATGTTTAAAATTAAATTTTTACAAATAAATATTTATTTTCAATACTGAATGTTTAAAATTAAATTTTTACAAATAAATATTTGCGATCACAAGATCGTTAGAAATTAAATTTTTACAAATAAATATTTGCGATCACAAGATCGTTAGAAAGCGATATTAAAAATATTATTTAAAACTAGATAGTTAGATTATTTGCAATCTAAATGGAATCAGGATTTGGACAAAATCTAGAAGGTTTTTTAATTAAGGGAAATTTGTCTCTGGTACCATCTGCAAATCCGACATTACAAGGGGATGGATCAGTAGAAGGTTCTGGGATTTTATATTTTGATTCTATTAGAGAATACAATTATTCAAGTGGAGTTAATATTCAAGATGTTTCATTTCAAAATGGAAAATTAACAATACCATATACAATTCCAAGTGACAATGCTACTTCAGCAAGTGTTATTATAGATGGTGGTATGTCTATAAAACACACACAAAATGCATCTAGTACGACATCAGGTGGTGCACTTACTGTAGTGGGTGGGGCTGCTATAGGTAAAGATTTATTAGTTGGTGGCGTCGTTAATATGACTGGGAATGCTATAAAAAACTTGGCATATCCTGTGATTGGTAGTGATGGTGTGAATAAGGATTATGTAGACTCGGTAGCTGGAAGGGTATCTGGTAACTTTACTACTGGTCAAGTGATTTTTGCAGATTCAAATGGTGATGCTATACGTGGTTACTCGTTTTTGAAAATAGATTCTGGTAAATTAGATTTATCAATACCATTATCTATTACAAATACGAGTAATGCTGATGGGTCATCAGCTTCGTTGCAAATATTTGGGGGTGTAAACATTAAAAAGGATACTATAGTAGAAGGTTTGATAAATCTTTCTGGAAATTCTATAATCAATTTATCATCGCCAGTGAATAATTTTGATGCAGCTAACAAAGAATATGTTGATAATTTGATTACTAATTTAACATTTGGTAATATATCTGGAAATTTTACAACTGGACAATTAATTGTTGCAGATACATCAGGAAATACTATAAGAGGGTATGATACTTTAACATTTGATGGGACCACATTGACATTATTTAATACAAGTAATAATTCATTTGTGTGTTATGGTGGTATTTCTATAAATAAAGATGCATTTATTGGTGGCGTACTTGATGTAAATAATAACAATATTATTAATGTAGCAGATCCGGTAAACAATTTGGATGCAGTTAATAAAGAATATGTTGACAATTTAATTACGAATTTGACATTTGGTAATATATCTGGAAATTTTACATCTGGACAATTAATTGTTGCAGATACATCAGGGAATAATATAAGGGGTTTTGATAATTTTACTTTTACAAGTAATGTTAATGGTAGTGGGTCTGTTATTTTAAGTAATGTTACAGATATTCGTATTCAAAATACGAGTAATGCTACAGGATTAACAAACGGTGGTACATTAACATCAAATGGTGGTGCAAGTTTTCAAAAAGATGTATATATAGGTGGTGTATTGGATGTTAATTTACAAAATATCAAAAGTGTAGCTGATCCCATTGATGATTACGATGCTGTAAATAAAGAATATGTTGATAGTTTATTTGCAGATTGTTGTAGTGGTAGTGGTGGAGGCGGTAGTGGTATTTCAACAAATGTTTTTAATTTGAATAATAATGTATTATCACCAGAAGATATACCGATTTTTTATTATCCAGAATCAATTCTTGCTTTTACAGCAAGTGTATATGTACAATATAATAATACAAGTACAGCATTGTATACAATTCGTGGTATACATTGTGGGGATTCTTGGGATATTACAAGTAGTTATATAGGTAATCCTTTAGGTATAAATTTTTATATAAGAAATAATTCTGGTCAAGGTCTTTTACAATATACAAATAAAAATACAAGTGGATTTGCATCTATAAGATTTTCTACGAGCTCCAATATAGATATTTCTTCTAGTAGCAATCAATTAAATATACCTATTTTGGATAACATCACTACTTTTACAAATATACCGATTTTATCGTTTCCAAGTGGCTCAGTTGATTCATTTAAATTAATAGCATTTGTATCTAGTGAATTAGATGATCAATGTGGAATGTTTTTTTTAAATTCTGTTTATACGAATGGAGTATGGGTTTTAAATAGTCATAACATTGGTAGTATTGGTGGTATAGAATTTAGTATAAGTAATAGTGGTGTAGTACAGTATAAGAATAAGAATAATAATTTGGCAAATGATTATACAGTAAGAGTTGTACAATATTCATTTTTAACTAATGCTTCAAGAATTATATTAGATGCTAATACTATTGACCCTACAAATATAAATACTACAGATTTAGCATTTGAAAATATTACAAATTTTCAACTATCATTAGTGGCAAATGATATTGTAACAAATAAATCTGCTCTTTATGAAATACACGGTATTTTAGATGGAACCATTTGGAAAATAAATTCTAGATATATAGGTGATGATTTGGGGGTAAAGTTTTTTATAAATACAATTAGTGGTAATACTGGTATTTTGCAATATACAAATAACAATACGGATAATGTGAATATTAGGTATAATAAACGTCTTCAAAATTTATTTGAGCCACTTACTGTAACATTGGGTGGTACGGGTAATTCTAGATTTAATCCATATGCTGTATTAAGAGGTAATGGAACAAATCCTATAATTGGAACTGATGATTTTATATACCAGGATTATAAATTAACATTAGGAGAAGAATCATCTATTGTTTTAAAGAATACTACTACGGCAACTAGTTTAACAAACGGTGGATCATTAATATCATATGGTGGTGCAAGTTTTCAAAAGGATGTATTTATTGGTGGTCAATTGGATGTAAATTTACAAAACATTAAAAACGTAGCTGATCCAATTGTTGATTATGATGCTGTAAATAAACGATATGTTGACACTGCTATAGACAATTTGGATTTAAATAACAATGATAATATTATTGAACAAAACCAGTTATTAAATAACAATGTATCGATTCCACAAGATATTTCAGGATTTCAATTTGATGATACAGTACGATCATTTATTTCAAACGTCCATGTTCAATCTGGTAGTAATAATGCATTGTATACTATACGTGGTATAAATTGCAATACACATTGGTTATTAACGTCTTCATTAATTGGGAATCCTTGTGGTGTTGATTTTCATATTAGAAAACAAAGTGGTATTGGTTTTGTACAATATACAAATCAAAATTTATTAGGTTCTACAGCAATTAAATATACTACAAATTCGTCTATATATACAAATGCGTCATCTTCACAAATTAATTACAATTTATTGCCTAATCAAGTTTCGTTTACAGAGATACCTATTTTAACATTTTCAAATTCTATATTAGATTCTGTAAAATTATTGATTTATGTATCTAGCAACATTGATAATAGATATGGATTAGTTTTAGCAAATTGTGTATTAAGAAATAATCAATGGAATATTAATACACATAATATAGGTGATATTAGTGGTATAAGATTTGGAATAAGATCAGATAGTGGTAGTAGTGTGATAGAATATACGAATACGAATGTTAGTAGTGATTATACGATTAGAGTAACAAATATAAATATATTAAATACACTGGACTCCTTTACATTAGCTAGTAATACAACTACATTAACAGAAATTGATACACCATTATTACGTCTACCAATTGATTTATATTATTTCCAAATGTCTATTTATGTTAATGTTCCATTGTCTAACAAGTCAGCATTATACGAGGTCCAGGGTGTTGTGTGTAATAATGAATGGACAATAAATTCTAGATATACTGGTGATTATACTGGTGTAAAATTTTACATGACAACTGTATCTAGTGTAGGGTATTTAACTTTTACAAATATAAATAATGTAGATGCTTATATAAAATTTGTAAAAGATGTACCACTAACTTCATTAAAACCATTGCACGTTAGTAAAGGTGGAACTGGCTCTAGTTATTTAAATCCTTATACTATTTTGAGAGGAAATGGAACAAGTTCTATAATTGGAACGGCTGATTTAATTTATCAAGATAATAAATTAATAGTTGGTAACAATTCTAGTATAATCATTACAAATACAAGTTCTTCTATAAATTTAACAACAGGATCTACATTTGTTGCATATGGTGGTGTTAGTATAAACAAGGAATTATTTATTGGTAAACAATTAGTTGTAAAGGACGTTGATATTACTCCAAATATAGATGACATATCGGCTGAAAGAGAATTTTCTGGGCAAAATAATATAATGGTACCAAATAATGTTACAGGATTTGTTTTTACAGAATTATCTACAAAATCCTTTTCTGCAATGGCTTGTGTAAGTATACAAACAAATTCTGATGAATTTGATGCATTATACGAAATTAAAGGATTAAAAAAACGTAGTGGATGGATGATAGATTATAAACATATAGGAGATGATTTAGGTATAAATTTTACAATAAACTCGAATGGACAAATACAATATACAAGTAATTTTACACCAGATTGGTTATCTACAACAATAAAATTTAGGGCAACAACAACTACTTGTATATAAAACAACTGAAACAATTAAAACAATTTAAGCAATTAAAAACAGAACTGATTTTTAAATAATCTACGGCATTATTTGTAGTTTTTATGATACTTAAAAAATTTTTTACAAATTTTGCGTACTTTTTTCTTAAAATTTAAAGTTTTTTTGCGTACTTTTTTACAAATTTTTAATATATTTTGATTCACATTCTTCAAAAGTATTGTAAAAATACAGTAAGTGTTCTTGTCTTGTGCGGCGTTCATTGTCTCCTTGAAAATCAATGGTTTTATATACGAAATCTACGAGTAGATAATACATTTAGTATTATACTAAGTTTAGCTTTTAAGCTTGCGTCTAAAAAAATTAAAATAATTGTGTAATTAATACAAATGAATAACACCGAACAATTGGATTTGTTATACGAGAAAGCTGACGAGAAAGCTGATAGTAAGCTGATAGTATAGACAGACAATTGTTGATGAATTACTCTACTGTAAATGGCAATCTAATTTTTATAAAGTATTTGGTCGAAGAAAAAAGTATGGATATCCATTCAGACAACGATTATGTTTTCAATATTTCTTGTAGTAGGCACTGTAGTAGGCACTGTAGTAGGCACTGTAGTAGGCACTGTAGTAGGCACTGTAGTAGGCACTACAAGGATATTACAAAATATGTGATATCCCTGACGAATTGGTATAAATATATCAACAAGGCATTGATAGAATATGCTCACTCTGGTGATATAGATTTCGTAAAAGATATGATTGAAATGGGAGGTCGCATCTAATAACAACGAAGCTATCATCTGGGCAGCTGGATTTGGTCACATTGAAATGGTAAAATACTTGCTAAAAAATGGGGCTATTCTTAACAAACATAGAGCAATAGAACTTGCCAGACAAAATAAACACAAGGAAATGATTTCTTCCCTTGAAGCTTTAACAACTTAATTTTTCTTCTAAATTTTTGTAGATAAAACAATTATAACTATTTCCAGACAAGAGAGCTTTGTTTAGAGATTTTTCACCTATTTTTAATTCTTGTTGACAATGTTGTTTGCTTCTGAATTCTTGAAGCAAAACTCCATTACTATCGTATTTACCGATACCGGATTTGTATAATAACAAGTCTTTGATGGATTTTTCTTTTAAAAATTCGTTTCTTATATTTTCATCGATGGTGTCGTAAATCACGTAGTAAAAGGCTCTACCATCCCAACTGAAAACAATTAAAAACTAAAAACAACCGTTTAATTTTTAATTATATTTACTTTTTTATATATAAGTACAGATCTACAGATCTACATATGTCAGATTATTATAATACATTGGGTGTATCTAAAAATTCTACACCAGAGGATATTAAAAATGCTTATAAACGTCTAGCTAGAACACATCATCCAGATAGAGGTGGTAATAAGGAAGAATTTCAAAAAATTCAAGAAGCATACGAAACATTATCTGACAATGATAAAAAAAGTCAATATGACAACCCTGGGTTTGGTAATGGTAATCATAATCATAATTTTCCATTTGGTGGGTTTGACCATCCATTTTTTAATCAACAACGTAATCAACAACGTAATCAAACTATTAAAATGAATGACCATTTGTATACTTGTAAGATAACATTAAGGGATGTGTATTATGGTGTAACTAAACGTTTAAAAGTACATAGAACTAAGATGTGTAAGTCGTGTATACAAAATTGTAATAGCTGTAATGGAAATGGTAAAATTGTTCAACATATTCAAATGGGACCATTTGCACAGGTAGTTGAAAATACTTGTCCAAATTGCAGGGGTTCTGGTAGGATATCTAATAATAATAATGAATGTTCTGATTGTAATAAAACAGGTAAAATTGAAGAAAATAATACTTTTGAAATAATTATAAAACCTAGTGTAAATAATGGTAATAAATTTACATTTGATGGTTGGGGAGAACAACCTAAAAAAAATAATGAATTACCAGGTGCATTTATAGTAATTATATCAATAGAAAATGACCCATTTTTTACAAGAATTGGTTTAGATTTATTTTGCAATATAAAGTTATCTTATAAAGATTCAATTATTGGTAAAGACATCATTATACCCCATTTTAGAGGAGATATTCCTCTTGGTACACGGGGTTTTGGTATAATAAACCCTAATAAGAATTATATATTATATAACAAAGGATTACTTGGCGAAAACGGGTCAAGTGGTAATTTACAAATAAAATTTATTATAGATTATCCAGAAAGAACTTTTAATGAAGACGAATTAACTATACTAACTACTGCTTTTGATAATATTAATTTTTAATTTTTCTTTGTGAATTTACCACTCGTATCAATTTGATAATGTACTGATTTATACAAGTCGGATACATCTGTAAAACAACTATTTGTATATGTTATCAAAGATCTTAATTCAGATATGTATTTATGTTCAATAAAATGTATAGTATATCCGCATACTTTATCTTTTTTACATTGATTAAGAAATCTATACAATATATCTGTAGAACTATCAATATACATATTTAAAATATTTGCAATGTCACGACGTTTGGTTTTTTCTCGATTTCTTTTTTGTAAAACACTTTTAAATTTTTCTTCGGTTATTTTTTGAGTAAGATAGTTTACGCGTAAATCTTGATTATCATTGATAACATTAATTACATATCTCGGTAATTCATCACGTCGAATATGTACAATATTTCTACAGATTGTAGACATTTTTAGACTAGAAACACCAACGATACGAGATATAAAATGATTATCAATTTCTCGTCCACATCTAACTTCAAGAAGATTTCTTTCACCATTCCCGTTTCCATTTTTACGTAACCATTCAAAATAATGAGGATTATGAATTACACCATTTTCAAGTCGCCCAGTTTTCCAACTAAAAGGAGTTTGGCATTGTGTGCACCATATTTGATCACATCCTTCGATTTTAAAAATTGGAGTTGAACATTTAGGACAAGATTTAGTATCCTTGGCCAATAATTTTGCAGTTTGGACATTTTCTGGTTTACACGTATGTAATGCTTTTACCCCTTTTACTTCATGGCAATTTGAACAAGTCATCATTTCACATATACCACATTTCCATTCGGAATTTAAAAACCCTCTACAATTTTCATAATGACATTTTTGAATAAATGTTTGTTTTTCATTTTCACGAGTTTTGCACAGTTTCACCTTAACAGCTACTTGAAATCGAAGATCACGAATTTGTTTTTGAAGATTAAAGATGTCTTTTTTAATCGTTTCTTGGCGTTGTTGTTCTTCAACAATTGGTTGAGTCGCTGGAAGTAATGCACGTTCGCGTTCCAATAAAACTTTTTCAGTGTGTTTCTTGTAAACACTATCAACAAATTTTCTTGTAAACAAAGAAATTAATGTTTTATAATTCCATTCGTGTTTGCAATTCATACAATGAGCATTTTCACTAGAAGACGTCAAATATGTCTCTTGGCATTTTTTACACGATTGAAAGTCACACAATTGACAAGTAATACAAGCGTGAGTAGAGCGATTAAAAGTTTCAACGCACACGTTACAAGAAGACATTTCGTTACAAGACATATTCTTAAAGGTAGAATTATAAAAAATGTAAAAAAAAATTCAATTTTTTATTCAAAAATCGGTTGGTTACACAATTGACATTTGTTACTTGGTTATTTGTACGGTAATAAGATTTTTAATCGTATTCTATTTTTAATCGTATTCTATTTTTAATCGTATTCTATTTTTTATTAGGTAATTTGTTATTTTTTTTTTGCAAGTATATATTAATGGAACATACTTTTGAAAAATTGGTAGATATAATTTTTGTAGATTCGCCCAAACCCCCTTGTACATACAATATAGCTTTACAAAATGACAAAAATCCTACAATGTTCCAATTACTAATGACATTATTGATTTCTGGTGCTAGAAAATTGTATGGTAAAAACATTACGCCATCAGATATTAACAAATATCAATTTGAAGAATTAAAAAGATATATAGAAAGCATTGGTTATGTTATTAAATACAATTATAATAAAATTGAACAAACAAATGAGGCAACAGACATTGGACAACAAGTAATAAATATATGGTTTGAACAATATATTCCGTTACTTAATTGTCACGGAATACCCTTATTGATTTAAGAAGTTTTCATCTTTTTTTTCATCTTTTTTTCATCTTTTTTTCATCTTTTTTTCATCTTTTTTTCATCTTTTTTTCATCTTTTTTTCATCTTTTTTTCATCTTTTTTTCATCTTTTCTTAAAAAAAAATGAATTCGTTTTTTGTAAATGAATTCATTAAATGAATATAGTAAATTTACCAACTGATATTGTATACGAAATAACAAAATATGTTTCTTTACAAGACATTTCGCATTTAAAAATGTCATCATTTGTGTTTAATAAAAAAATAAACAATGTACAAAACAATATAATTTTGAATAATATGAAAATATTTTATCCTAAAAAAATTACAAATTTAAACCAAACAACCAATTGTAGTTATAATTATAATTGTAGTTATAGTTGTAGTTATAATTATAATTGTAGTTATAGTTATTATATAATATATTTAAAACGATTATTTTATGGTGCTATACATTATTATATATCATATCAGTTAAGAACATATAGAAAGATGTTTTACAAGGAATACATGTATAAACCTAATGTAAAGTTTTTTAAACCTAATGTAAAGTTTTTTAAATATTATGTTTTAAATTTTAATAAATACCACGATAATAGCATTTCTGAAAACAATATGATAAATAATATATTCAACAAGATATTTAGATTTTATGTATTACATAATAATATAGAAAATTACTCTAACCATTTAGAACTCCTTGTATTGTATAATTTTATTCAAATTGAAACTTTGCAAAATACGTATAATTTTAAATATATGTTTGATTTTTTAGAATCTATTAATAATTCGTCTTATTATGATATAAAAATGAAATATTACAATTACATTTTATATACAATACATACAAATAATGTACCATTTACATTCGATCAAATGCATAAAATGTCATATTATGTAACGTCTATACCAATTATTAAAAAAATACTTGGTTACCGAGTATTAGATTTATCTAATAGTCGATTAAATTTGTGTTGTTACGATTGCAACGAATATAACTTGTACGAAATTTGCAATTTTAAAAGAATTTTCTGGAATGATGATCTAGTTTCACATAATTATATACAATTAAAGGAATTATTAAAACGAGAAAATGTGTATTATTATACAATATTGATTAATCGTGAAAATTATATAATTAACGATATGATTTATGTAAAAAATCCTATAACAAATAGAAGAGTACGATTAAATGGATATATATTTCATTATCTAATGAAGTATTTTGAAGAGAATATGGTAACATACCATATAAATGTTATTAAATTTATAAAGCGACGTCAAGAAAATTTAAGAAGAAAAATTTTTACTTAATATGTCCATATAATATATTTGAAATCAAATTCTTGGATATTTTTTGACACAAGTCATTTTTTATATCTGCAATTGTAAAAGTTTCTGGATAATTCGACCTAGAATAATCTATACCAGTAGATCTTGCTAAATGTATAATACTTTTAAAGCCTAAATCACTTAACGAATCGCAATAAAAATGATATTGTTGAACTAATTTTTTTTTCTTTAAAGATAATCGTTTCATTTTTTCAATAGTACGTCGCTTTACACTTTTATTAAATTCAAACTTTTCAAATAAATCTATCATTTCTTTGTCTTTACTTGCCTTTATATTTTTTTTTATATTAAAAACCATATTGTCATGTATGTATACTAATAATGGATTCATTTTTAATAAAATACGTATTAATTCCAGATGACGTTTTTTTACACATATGGATAAAGGAGTGTAATTATCTTTATTTATAATATTAATATCAGGATTTCCAGCATATAATAAAATATTTATAATATTTGTGTAATTATGATAACATATCATATGAAGAGCAGTATCTCCGCCAGCATTAGTTGCATTTACGTCCACATTTACAATATTAATCAAGTACAATAATTGTTTAGATAAATTAGATTCAGCAACATAATGAATAGCTTTATAACCATTAGATCCAGATACTTCCCAAGGTTTTAATGAATAAATATTTTGCGTATTTGTGTTTATTTCAAGATATTGTTCGTGAATAATTTGTAAACATTTTGGTGATAATAAACTAGCATACGCATATACAGACATATCATTTTGAACTTGCCAAAGTTGACCAGGATGCCCCTTTATATATTGTACCAATTCATTTTCATTTATTGCATTTTCAAAAAACTTGTCTATTTTATCAAAGATACTCATACTTAAATTATACAAAGAAAAAAATTATACAAAGAAAAATTATACAAAGAAAAATTATACAAAGAAAAATTATACAAAGAAAAATTATACAAAGAAAAATTATATGAAATACTATAGTCGTTCATATAGTCGTTCATATAGTCGTTCATATAGTCGTTCATATAGTCGTTCATATAGTCGTTCATATAGTCGTTCATATAGTCGTTCATATAGTCGTTCATATAGTCGTT
>Ga0315290_10000485_pt1 | contig 25842 bp, 19 predicted proteins | sample YL17G12_0_MG_FD_203627 | JGI IMG/M metagenome (GOLD analysis project Ga0315290, IMG submission 203627) | Sediment microbial communities from Yellowstone Lake, YNP, Wyoming, USA - YL17G12_0 | ecosystem: Environmental > Aquatic > Freshwater > Lake > Sediment | place: USA: Wyoming | collected... | reverse complement strand
ACGTCGGCCATGTCCTGGTCGCTCATCGAGCCTGCGATGCTGCGCATCGTCGGGTGCTTGCGCTCGCCTCGCCGGTACGCGGTGAGTGCGGAGACGATGTACTTCGCGCCCTGGCCGGCAATCATCGGCACCTTGTGGATCTCGGGGAAACTCGCCTGGTAGCCCGGGATGCCGTGGCAGCCGATGCACATCGCGACCTTGTCTGCCCCGGCCTTTGCGTCTTGCGCCAGCGCCGGCGTGAGGGTCCCGGCAGCCAGGGTGAACGCGATCATCAACAGCTTTTTCATGGTCCGGTGACTGATTTATTGAGGGACGGGTGCGCAGCAGCGCGCGATTATAGGGGCCCTTATACTGACCACGGACGACCCGCCCGGCCCGCTGCCGGCGCGGCAAATCGTTTGTCCCACGCGCGTGCCAGGCCACGGGCTGGATGCAACCCTCTGGTTCGATTGCTCGCCCATGAAATTCAAAGGTACCGACTCCTACGTCGCCACGCACGACCTGATGCTGGCGGTGAATGCCGCGATCACGCTGAAGCGCCCGCTGCTCGTGAAGGGCGAGCCCGGCACCGGCAAGACGATGCTGGCCGAAGAAGTGGCCGCTGCGTTGGCAATGCCGCTGCTGCAATGGCATGTGAAGAGCACGACGAAGGCGCAGCAGGGCCTGTACGAATACGACGCGGTGAGCCGCCTGCGCGACAGCCAGCTCGCCGACGTCGACGGCGGCGAGCGCGTGAAGAACATCCACAACTACATCGTGCGCGGTGTGTTGTGGCAGGCCTTCACGGCCGAGCAGCCGGTGGCACTGCTGATCGACGAAATCGACAAGGCCGACATCGAATTCCCGAACGACCTGCTGCGTGAAATCGACCGCATGGAGTTCTATGTCTATGAAACGCGCGAGCTGATCAAGGCCAAGCACCGGCCGCTGGTGTTCATCACCTCGAACAACGAGAAGGAACTGCCCGACGCATTCCTGCGCCGCTGTTTCTTCCACTACATCAAGTTCCCCGACGTCGAGACGATGAAGCTGATCGTCGACGTGCATTTCCCCGGCCTGAAGAAAGAGCTGCTTGGCGCGGCGATGAAGAGTTTCTACGATGTGCGCAACCTGCCGGGGCTGAAGAAGAAGCCCTCGACCAGCGAGCTGCTCGATTGGCTCAAGCTGCTGCTGGCCGAAGACATTCCGCTCGAGGCGCTGCAAAGCAGGGACGACAAGGTCGTCGTACCGCCGTTGGTGGGCGCGCTGCTGAAGAACGAGCAGGACGTGTCGTTGTTCGAGAAACTGGTGTTCATGCAACGCCACAACCGATGAGCAACTCGATCGCCCATCGGTTGCGGCGCAACCCTGCCATTGCGGCAGGCGATCGAGCCTGATTCTCCAATGGCGTGGCCAGACCCCGTCACGCTCACAGGCCGGCACGCCCGGCTCGTGCCGCTGGCAAGCAACCACAGTGCCGCGCTGTCGCAGGCCGTGCTCGACGGCGAGTTGTGGCGCCTGTGGTACACGGCAGTGCCGTCGCCCGAGGGCATGGCGGCCGAAATCGAACGCCGCCTGCAGCTGCAGGCTGCGGGCTCGATGCTGCCGTTCACGGTGCTCGACGCCGGCGGCACGCCGGTGGGCATGAGCACCTACATGAACATCGACGCCACGCACCGGCGCGTCGAGATCGGCAGCACCTGGTACGCCGCGCGCGTGCAGCGCACGCCGCTGAACACCGAATGCAAGCTGCTGCTGCTGGGGCACGCGTTCGACGCGCTGGAATGCATCGCGGTCGAATTCCGCACCCACCGCTTCAACCAGCAGAGCCGGCGCGGCATCGAGCGCCTGGGCGCACAGCTCGACGGCATTCTGCGCAACCACCAGCGCACGCCCGGCGGCCTGCTGCGCGACACCTGCGTCTACAGCATCACGGCCGACGAATGGCCGGCGGTGCAAACCCACCTGCGCTGGCAGCTCGACAAGCCGCGCTGAGCCTTTTCCGCAGGGGGGGGCTCCAGACCGCAACAACCGGTTCGGCAGCATTCCGTCACGCTCAGCGCGGCGCAGCGCGCCGCCTGAGGCTATGCTAGAGGCCTGATGCTGATCAACTTCTTCTACACCTTGCGCGCCGCGAAGCTCAAGGTCTCGGTCAAGGAATACCTGACGCTGCTCGAGGCGATCAAGAGCGGCGTGATCGACAACTCGGTCGACGACTTCTACTACCTTGCCCGGGCTTCGCTCGTCAAGGACGAAGCCTTGTACGACAAGTTCGACCGCGCGTTTGCCGCCTACTTCAAAGGCGTGGAGCTGCTCACCGACTTCACACAAGACATTCCGCTGGACTGGCTGCAAAAGAAGCTCGAGCTCGAGCTCAGCCCTGAAGAGAAGGCCGAGATCGAGAAGATGGGCTGGGCTGAGCTGATGGAGACGCTGAAGAAACGCTTCGAGGAGCAGAAGAAGCGCCATGAGGGGGGCTCCAAGATGATCGGCACCGGTGGCACGTCGCCGTTCGGCGCCTACGGCTACAACCCGCAGGGAATTCGCATCGGCCAGGACAAGGGCCGCAACAAGAGCGCGGTCAAGGTCTGGGACCAGCGCCAGTACAAGGACTACGACGACACGCTCGAACTCGGCACTCGCAACATCAAGGTGGCGCTGCGGCGCCTGCGCCGTTTCGCGCGTGAAGGCGCCGAAGACGAACTGGACCTGGACGACACGATCCGCTGCACCGCGGCGAACGCGGGCTGGCTCGACATCAAGATGGTGCCCGAGCGCCACAACAAGGTGGGTGTGCTGCTGCTGATGGACGTGGGCGGAACGATGGACGAACACATCCACCGCGCCGAAGAACTGTTCAGCGCCGCAAAGACCGAGTTCAAGCACCTCGAGTTCTTCTACTTCCACAACTGCGTCTACGACTTCATGTGGAAGAACAACCGGCGCCGCTACAGCGAGAAGTTCCCGACCTGGGACATCATTCGAAAGTTCAACAAGGACTACAAGCTGATCTTCGTCGGCGACGCGACGATGAGCCCGTACGAGATCCTGCAGCCCGGCGGCAGCGTCGAATACAACAACGAAGAACCTGGCGCCGAGTGGCTGGCGCGCCTGACGAACGCCTTCCCCAAGTTCGCCTGGATCAACCCCGAGCCGCAAGGCGTGTGGGGCTACCGCCAGAGCATCGCCGTGGTCCAGCAGTTGATGAACCAACGCATGTTCCCTCTCACGCTGGCCGGGCTTGAAGGGGCGATGCGGCTGCTCAGCAAATGACCCACCGGGCGCGTGTCACGCGCCTGCTCTTGTGCCTGGCACTCGCCGTGCCGGCGCAATTGTTGCGCGCGGCCGGTGAAGCCGAGTCGCCGACAGGCGCGGCCACGCAAACGCAAACCCAGCCCGCGTACCGCCTGGAGATCGACGCGCCCGAAGACCTGCGCACGCTGCTGCTGGCTTACCTCGACCTGGCGCGCTTTCAAAGTTTCGGCGCGTCGGAATCCGTCACCGGCTCCGAACTCGACCGCCTGATCGCCGCCGCGCCGGCGCAGACGCGCGCCCTGCTCGAGACCGAAGGCTATTTTTCGGCCGTGGTCACGGCGCGTCGCGGCGCCGACGGGCAGGCGGTGCCGCAAGTGCTGGTCAAGGTCACCCCGGGGCCGCGCATCGTGGTCAGGCAGTGGACGCTCGACGCGCTGGGCGAGTTGCAGTTGCGGGTCGAAGCGAACGATGAACTCGCGCGCACCGCGTTCGACGCGCTGCGCCGCAATTGGCCTTTGCCGCTGGGCGCGCCGTTTCGGCAGTCGGCATGGTCGGCGGCGAAGAACGAAACCCTCGCGCGCTTGCGCGCGAACGGCTATCCGAGCGCAAGCTGGGTCGATACCGACGCGGCGATCGACGTCGAGCAGGCCTCGGCGACGCTGCGCGCCACGCTCGCCAGCGGCCCGTTGTTTCACCTGGGCGAGTTGCGCATCGAAGGCCTGCGGCGCTACGACGAATCGAGTGCGCGCAACCTCGCGGAGTTCGGCAGCGGCACGCCGCACAGCGAACAGCGTCTGCTCGACTTTCAGGAGCGCATGGTCAGGGCCGGTCTGTTCGAAGGCGTGAGCGTCGAGATCGACCCCGACCCGGCGCAGGCGGCTGCGGCGCCGGTGAACGTGCGCATCCGCGAGTTGCCCTTGCAGCAGGCGACCGTGGGGGTGGGCTACAGCGACGACACCGGCCAGCGCGTCACGTTCGAGCACCTGCACCGCAGGCCATTCGGCTTCAACGCGATCATCAAGAACAAGCTCGAACTCGCCCGGGACGCGCGCACCTGGAGCGGCGAACTGACGAGCCACACGCTGCCGGGCCTGTACCGCAACCTGCTCGCCGGAGGATACGAGCAACTCGACGTCGCCGACGAGCTGCGCACCTCCTTGCGCTGGCGCGCCGGGAGGGCCTACGACTCGCAGCGCATCGAGCACATCGTGTTCGCCGAGTGGCTCGGCTCGGAGTTGCAGAACGCTGCCGGCCGCGAGCAGGCCAACGCGTATTCGCTGAACTTCAGCGGCGCCTGGCGGCGCCTGGACAGCGTGATCCTGCCGAGCGACGGCCTCACCGTGTCGGGCCAGGTCGGCGCCGGCTGGTCGCAAAGCAGCACCGCCGAGAATGGGCTGTTCACCCGCGCCACCGCCCGGGTCACGGTGTACCAGCCACTGGGTCTGAACTGGTACGGCACGGGCCGACTCGAACTTGGCCACTTGACAGCCGGCAACAACACCGGCCTGCCCGACCCCTTGTTGTTTCGCGCCGGCGGCGACGACTCGGTGCGCGGCTACGCGTATCGCACCCTGGGCCCGATCAAGGACGGCGTGGTCACGAGTGGCCGTGCGTTGATGACGGCGAGTGCCGAGGTCGCGCGGCCGATCACGCCGCGAATGGCGTCGCTGTGGTGGGCTGCGTTCATCGACGCCGGCAACGCCGCCGATCACTTCAATGCCCTCGATCCCGCGCTGGGCTATGGCTTGGGCTTGCGCTGGCGCAGCCCGGTCGGACCGTTGCGCATCGACTGGGCCTACGGCGTGGAAGTGCACAAGGCGCGGCTGCATTTGAGCGTGGGCATTGCGCTATGAACCTGCGAGCCTTGGCGGCAGAAAGCCCCGGCGGCGAATGATGCCTGCGCTGCTGCGCTACACGCTGGTCGGCGCGTTTGCCACCGGCGCGCACTACGCGCTGTTGATGGCGTGCGTCGAATTCGGCCACTGGCCAGCGTATGCCGCCTCGGGCTTCGGCGCGGTGGTCGGTGCACAACTCGCCTATGCGGGCAACCGCTGGTTCACGTTTGCGCATCGCGGTGGGTTGCCGGCGTCGTGGATGAAGTTCCAGGGTACCGCCGCGCTCGGGGCACTCGTCGGCATGCTCGTCGTCGGCCTCGGAGTGAAGATCGGCGTCCACTATCTGCTGGCGCAAGTCTGCGCCACGCTGTTCGTGTTGGGCTTGACGTTTGCGATCAATCGGCACTGGACGTTTCGCTAGTGCGGGCTTTGGGTCGGCCCCGCGGCCGCACGCAAAGGGTCACGTCGGAACACGCAGGTACAGCCGGTAGCGCCGCGGCGCCAAGTCGAGGCCCCAGGCGTGCTTGTGCGGCGCGACGTCGATCGCCGGCCCGGCGTCGATGGCCACAGCGAGGCGATCGCAGCCGGAATCGTCGGCACTGCACACGAGCAGCCCCCCTTCGCGCTGCCAGTCGGCGGCGCGCAGCCATGGCGTCGCTGCGGGGGCACTCGGGTTCCACCAGCGCGCCTTCCCCGGCGCATAGAACGCGACGGCGCTGGCTTCGACTCCCGTGCCGGCGACGATCCGCAGTTCGCGGCCGGTGCGCTCGCGCCACAGCGCATGTGCCAGTTGGGCAAGCTCGGCACGCGGCTCGGCCGCCCCGGCGCTGCCGCCCCGCGCTTCGAATGCGCCGATTGCGGCAGCGATCAGCGTCACCGAGACCCAATACACCGGCAAACCGCGCCGCAACCAGCCGACCCGCGGCGCATTGCCTTGCTGCGCCAGCACCGCGACCCAAAGTGCAGTGATGGCGAACCACTGCGCCATGCCCCACACTGAAGCCATCGGCGTACGACCGAGCAACGCCACCGCCGCAATCGCGATCATCGGCGCCGCGGCAAGCCACCACAGCGCAGGGTGCAGTGCCGGCTGAACAAGCGCGCGCGCCATGCACCTCGCAGCTTCGCGGCGCCGGCCGGGCGCCACGGCACCCAGCAGCAACAAAGCGCTCGGCAGCAGATAGCCGATCTGCGCGACGCCATAGTTGAAGAGTTGCAGCAGTGCCGAGTCAAGGCTGCCAGCGCTGCGCTGCGACGCATAGCGCAACGTCGCGAACTGCTGGTCGAACTGCCACATCACATGCGGCGCCAGCACCACCGCGCCGGCGCCGAGCGCGATCCACGGCCCGGCGCCTTGCAGGCGCTTGCGCCAAGGCGGGTTCGCCAGCGCCGTCAGCACCAATCCGAGGACGAGCATCAGCGAAAAATACTTCCCGAGCAATGCCAGCGCCGTGAGCGCCCCGCACGCCGCCGCGTGGCGGCGCAGCCCGCCCTGCATGAAGACGACGAAGTGATACGCCGCCCACGGCCAGAGCGACAACAACACGGCATTCGCGTTGAACTTGATCGCCAGGGCGGTGTACAGTGGCGAGACGCCGAGTGCGACCGCCGCAAGCATTGCCGAGTCGGGGCCGACGAACCTGCGCGCAAGCGCGGCCACGCCGAGCAGTCCAACGCCTGCGTTCAGCGCCGACAACAGGTAGTACGCCGCGTCGGCGCGCGGCATGAGCGTGAACCAGGCGGCAGTGATCCATGCAAACAACGGCGGATGCTTTTGATAGCCGGCCTGCCACTCGATACCCCAGACATAGTTCTCGATCATGTCGCCGGCGGGGTCGAGGTTGCCGCGCGACAACCAGGCGGCCAGTGTCCAGACCACCGCGTGCAACCCAAGCACGGCGGGAAGGGCGAGGCGGCTGGGCAAACGGAACGAGGGGTGCGGCAATGCGCCGGGCGGCTCAGGCGTCGTCGCGCTGCTCATACTGCGTTTCGACCACGTACACCGGCCGGCGCTTGGCCTCGAGGTAGGTGCGGCCGATGTACTCGCCCAGCACGCCCAGCCCGACAAGTTGCAGCCCTCCAAGTAACAGCACGACCGTGATCAGCGACGCGTAGCCGGGCGCGTCGACGCCATGCCACAACACGCGGGCGACGATGAACGCGGCATACAGCAGCGCCAGCGCTGCGATCGCGCTGCCGACGTAGGTCCAGATGCGCAGCGGCGCGGTGCTGAAGCTCGTGATGCCTTCGAGTGCGAGGTTCCACAATCGCCACGGCGTGAAGCGGCTCGCACCCGACTCGCGTTGCGCTCGCGTGTAGTCGACCGTCGCCGTCTTGAACCCGACCCACGCGAAGATGCCCTTCATGAAACGCCGGCTCTCCGGCAGCGTGCGCAGCACCTCTACCACGCGCCGGTCAAGCAGCCGAAAGTCACCCACGTTGTCGGGCAATTGCACGTCGGCGAGGCGGTTGTGCACGCGGTAAAACCAGTTGGCCGAGGCCCGTTTCATCAGCGTGTCGCTGCGCCGGTCGGTGCGCCGCGCAAGCACGACCGGGAATCCCTCACGCCAGCGCGCCACGAGTGCGACGATCAGCTCAGGCGGATCCTGCAAGTCGACGTCCAGCGGAATCACCGCGTCGCCGCGCGCAGCGTCGAGCCCTGCCGACAAAGCCGCCTCTTTGCCGAAATTGCGCGACAGCAACAGTGCACGTACCCTTCGGTCGCGCTGTACCAGCTCGCGCAAGTGTTCACGCGTGGCATCGATGCTGCCATCGTCGACGAACAAGAGTTCGAATCTGCAGTCCGGCAGCTCCGCCATCACCGCAATCACACGCTCGACAAACGGCTGCAGCGCCGCCTGCTCGTTGTACACCGGCACCACGAGAGACAGCAGCGCGTTGGCTGGAGCAACGGTGGAGCCGAGAGCGGGGTTCAAGTCGGCGATTGTGCCGCATGGGGTTCGAAAGGGAAGCCGAAACGTCGCGTTTCGCGACTGTGGGAACCTGTCGGGCTTTGGGTCGGACCCGCGCCGGGGCGAGTTGCGGCGCCAATCCAGACCTCGGCGACGCCGTGCGACGCGCCGCACGAAGAGTCGCCATTCACGAATGTGTCCAAGCCGGCGACTCTGCCACCTGGCCCTGGCCTGCGGCGACCTCGTTGTGAGCCTGCAGCGTCGCATTTGCGACAGAATTCGGGCTCGCCTGACCGCCGCCGTGCCAGACCGTCAGCATCGACACCCCATTCGCACGCCGCATGTCCCTCGAACCCTCTGCATCCACCGACACGCCAGCCGCAGCCCCGCGCCGGGCCGGTTTCGGCTGGATGCGCTGGTGCATCGTCATCGTCATCGTTGCGCTGCTGTCAACGCTCGGCGTTCTCGCCTGGGTGATTGGCAGCGAACGGGGAACGGCGTGGGCGCTGGCACAACAAGACAGGGTCGTGGTCGATCAGCTTCGCGGCAACTTGTTCGACGGATTCAGCGCGCAGCGCATCGTGGTGCACTGGGGGCCGGCGCGCGAGCACCGCGTCGTGATCGATTCGCCGCGCGCCTCCAAGCTGCGCTTCGCCCGCGGCGACACGCGGGCCTGGTTGCGGATTCACGCCGAGAGCGCTGCTGCCGATCGTGTCAGTGTGCAACTCGCGCCGAGCGTCGCCGCGGCGAAGCTGCCAGACCATTTGCGGTTACCGGTCGAGATCGAGGTCGACGCGGCGAGCGTCGGCACGCTGGAGTTGCCGGGCCTTGCGGGCCACCCGTTGCGCAACGCCCAGGCTCATCTGCACCTGGGCGCAGAGCAAGGCCTGGCGCACCGGGTGGACGGCTTGCGTTTCGGCGTCGGCCCATTGCAATGCAGTGGCGACGCGCAGATCGGCACCGAAGGCACGCTGCCGCTGCGGCTGCGACTCGAAGCGACCCAGGCCGCGCACTCAGGGGCGCCGCAACTCGAGCTGCCGCCCTGGGCACGCGCGCTGCGCCTGGATTGGCACGCCCGCCTCGACGCGTCGGGGCCGCTGGCGCGCTTCAACACCACCATGGTCTTGCGCGCCCAAGGCCAGCGCCTGGACGCGCAGGCCGAAGTGGCGCCGCTCCAGGCCTGGCCGCTGCCCCGACTCGACGTGCACGCCGAACAGCTTGATCTGTCGTCGTTGATCGCGCAGGCGCCGGCCACGGCCTTGACGGGCGATGTTCACATCAAGCCCATTTCCGGCGCCGTCGGCCGCGCCGGCGCGCTCACGGCGCAGGCGAAGCTCATCAATGAACGCCCCGGGCGCTGGGACCAGCATGGCCTGCCGCTGCGCGACATCAAGTTCGACTTGCGTGCGCCAACCGGCGCCGCGGGCCGCATCGAAGTCACGCATGCCTTGGCCACCCTCGCCGGTGAGGGCAGCGACGCCGGCAGCGTGCAGGGCAGCGGCGAATGGAATGCAGGAAAGGTCAGGCTGCAAGCCATGTTGACGCAGGTGCGGCCGAACCTGCTCGACCCGCGCCTGGCACCGATGACGCTGAGCGGGCCGCTCACGTTGAGTGCGCAGATCGGGCCGGATTCGAGACCTGCGGGCCAGGTCGGCAGCGCAGCCCCGCGCCAGGGGTCGGCTTCGCCGACGCCAAGACTGGAACTGCAGGCTGAACTCGAAGGCCGATTCGACGACGACGCGACGCGCGCCGTCGAAGTGAAACTCGCGCTCGACGCCTCGGCGCATCGGGTTGCAGTGCGTCAGATGCTGGCCAAAGCCGGCTCCGCGTCGCTCTCGCTGTCGGGCAGCGCGCGCCGCGCCAGCGCCGCCACGCCGTGGCAGCTCGACGCCAAAGCCAGCCTGAGCGACTTCGACCCCGTACTCTGGTTTCCAGGCGCGCCGGGTTCGGCGTGGCGGCGCGGGCCGCACCGTTTCAGCGGTGACGCCGAGATCGCAATCGCCCTGCCACTCGGTGCCCAAGCGCCGGGCGGCGTCAGCAAATGGCAGGAATGGCTCGAGTGGCTGCCCACCATGCAAGGCCAGGCGCGGATCAATCTGCGGCCCAGCCAACTCGCCGGCGTGCCGCTGCGCGGCGAAGCGGCGCTGCAAAACATTTCGCCGACACAAACGGGCTTGACAGCGCACCTCGACGCAGGCGGCAACAGCGTCAGCGCGTCGGGCCAATGGACACGCGGCGAAGCGGGTCGTTCCGACCGCTGGGCGATCGACGTCCAGGCCGAGCACCTTGCGCGTCTCGCGCCCTGGCGCGCCCTGACCACGGTGCCCTCGAACTTCGCCATGCCCGCAGGCACCCTCAATGCAGACGTCAAAGTCGAGGGCCGCTGGCCGCAATTGCGCACACAAGGCAGAGTCGACGCCAAGGCGCTGCGCATGGCGCAGCTGAGCGTCGAGCGCGGCCAGGCGCGCTGGAATTTCGAGCAGACCACAGACGCCCCGTTCGACCTCAAGATCGACCTCACCGATGCGCGCTGGCAAGAGCAGCGTGCGCAAAGCCTGGAAGTGAACCTGCAGGGAACGATGCAGGCTCACAGGCTCGGGTTGCGAGCCGAGTTGCGCGCCGCCTCGCCTGCCTGGGCCGAGTTGCTGTCCGGAACGGCGCCCGGCGAGCAGACGACGCAAAGTTCAACCCTGGTGCAACTCGACGCGCACGGCGGCCTGGGCGTTGAACCCGGCGCGGCAGCGGGACATTGGCAGGGAAGCGTGGAAGGCTTCGAACTGCGCAGCAGCGCGATCAACGCCGCACCGCTGCTGCGCCTGCGCGATGTCGGGCTCGAGTTGCAAGCCGGCGACACTTCGAACCCATCCGGTTTCGAGCTGAAACCAGGCCGCGGCGAGTTGCTGGGCGCGGCACTGCGCTGGGAGCGCATCTTCTGGAAGGCCGCGACGGCAACGGCCCCGGCGCAGATCGACATCAAGGCACAAATCGACCCGCTCGCGGTGGCACCGTTGCTGGCGCGCGCGCAGCCGCACTTCGGTTGGCGCGGCGACTTGACCGTCGGCGGCGAGGTGAACATCCAGAGTGAGCCGAAGTTCCAGGCCGACGTGGTGCTCGAGCGCGTTCGCGGCGACCTCAGCCTGAGCGGCGAGCAAACCACGACGCTGGATCTTCAACTCACCGACTTGCGTGTTGCGCTGTCGGCGCGCGACGGCGTGTGGAGCCTCACCCAGGCGCTGGCGGGCAAGGCATTCGGCGAAGCCGCCGGCGCCGTGACCGCGCGCGTGGCGCCGGACGAGATTGTTCCGAACGCCGCCACGCCGATCGAGGGCGTGTTCGAGGCACGCGTGGCAAACCTCGGCACCTGGGGTGGCTGGGTACCGCCGGGCTGGCGCCTGGCCGGCAACCTGCGTACGAGCGGCGCGATCGAAGGGCGCCTGGGTGCGCCGCAGTACACCGGACAGATCCGCGGCAGCGCGATCGGCGTGCGCAACATCGTGCATGGCGTGAACGTGGTTGACGGCGAGGTCGACATCAGACTGCAGGGCGAAAGCGCGCGCATCGAGCGATTCGAGGCCAAGACCGGCGCAGGCACGATTCGCGTCGAAGGCGACGCCAGCCTGGGCGCGGCGCCGAAGGCACAACTGCTGGTCACGGCTGAGAAGTTCGAACTGCTGGGTCGAGTCGACAGGCGGGTTGTCGCCAGCGGCAGCGCCAAACTGACACTCGACGCGCAGACTCTGAAACTGGACGGGCGCCTCAAGGTCGACGAAGGGCTGATCGACTTCACGCGCCGCGACGCTCCGACGCTGGGCGACGATGTGCGCATCGGGGTGCGTTCAGCGGCGCTGGAACAAATGCCGGAAGCACCCAGCGGCCCCGCCCCCGGCATGGCGCGCAATGTGGTGCTCGACTTGCAGGTCGCCCTGGGTGAGCAACTGCGCCTGCGCGGGCGCGGCCTGGACACGGAGCTGCGCGGCGATCTGCACCTGACGACGCCCGGCGCCAAACTCGCGATCAACGGCAAGGTGGGCACCGCCTCCGGAACCTACGCCGCGTACGGCCAGAAACTCAGCATCGACCGCGGCGAACTGATCTTCACCGGCGCGCCGGAAAACCCGCGCCTGGACATCGTCGCGACCCGGCCCAACCTCGAGCAGGTGGTCGGCGTCCTCGTCACGGGCACCGCGCTGAACCCGCGCGTGCGCCTGTTCAGCGAACCCGAGATGGCGGACATCGACAAGCTCTCATGGCTCGTGCTCGGCCGCGCCTCTGACGGCCTGGGCCGCACCGACACCGCGTTGATGCAACGTGCGGCGATCGGGTTGCTCGCAGGCGAAGGCGGCGGCCCGACGGATGAGCTGATCAATGCCCTCGGCCTGGACGATGTGTCGTTTCGCCAGACCGAAGGTGAGGTGCGCGAGACCATCGTCTCACTCGGCAAACAACTCTCGCGGCGCTGGTACGTCGGTTACGAGCGCAGCCTGAACGCAACCACCGGCAAGTGGCAGATCATTTACCGCATCGCCCAGCGCCTGACGTTGCGTGCGCAGTCCGGCCTGGACAATTCGCTGGACGCGATCTGGACTTGGCGCTGGCAGTGAGGGCGAGCGCGGCCGAAGTCTTGCTGCAACTCGGGCCGCGCCGCAAGACGGCGGGGCCAAGGCGGTGTTGCAAGATGTCGCGTGCTTTGAGCAGACGCGGGAGGCGATGGCCTTGATCATGGTCCTGGCCCGCGCTGCGTTGCGCCGATTGGCTTGATTCCCTTGGCGCTCGGCGCTATGCTGTATGCATGTCCAGTTGTGTCGAAGCGTCGAAGCACAGCCCGCGCGAAAGGTGGGCGGCGCCGGGGAGCACGTGAACAACGCCGCGCCACGTCTCATCGCCCACCTCGACATGGACGCGTTCTACGCATCGGTCGAGTTGTTGCGCTACCCCGATCTGCGCGGCGCTGCGGTCGTGATCGGCGGCGGGCAGCGCTATCAGCCGCTGCAGCGCGCCGACGGCAGCCGCGCGTACGCCAGGCTGCGCGACTACACCGGCCGTGGCGTGATCACGACCAGCACTTACGAAGCGCGCGCGCTCGGCGTGCATTCGGCAATGGGTGTGATGAAGGCAGCGAAACTCGCGCCCGACGCAGTCTTGCTGCCGGTCGACTTCGATCAATACCGCAGGTACTCGAAGCTGTTCAAGACCGCGGTTCGGGCCATCGCGCCACAGGTTGAAGACCGCGGCATCGACGAGATCTACGCCGACTTGAGCGAACTGCCCGGCGTGCACGCCGACGCCGGGCGCAGCGTCGGCCTGGCGCTGAAGCAAGCCGTGCACGCCGCCACAGGCCTCACCTGCTCGGTGGGCATCACGCCCAACAAGTTGCTCTCCAAGCTCTGCTCCGAGTTCGACAAGCCCGACGGCCTGACGCTGCTCAGCGCGGACCAGATCCCGGCGCGCATCTGGCCGCTGCCGGCTCGACGCATCAACGGCATCGGCCCGAAAGCGACCGAAAAACTCGCCGGCCTGGGCCTGCACACGATTGGCGACCTGGCCGGAGCGGCGCCGCAATTCCTGATCGAGAAGTTCGGCAAGAACTATGGCGCCTGGCTGCACGAAGCCGCGCACGGGCGAGATTCACGGGACGTCGTCACGCACAGCGAACCGGTATCGATCAGCCGCGAAACCACGTTCGAGCGCGACCTGCACGCGGTGCACGACCGCGCCACGCTCGGTGCCATCTTCACCGAGTTGTGCACCGAACTCGCAGGCGACCTGGCAAGCAAGGGCTACGCCAGCAAGACGATCGGCATCAAGCTTCGATTTCAAGATTTCAAGTCGGTGACGCGCGACCTGACGCTGCCCGCGCACACGCTCGACGCGGCAGCGATCCGCCGCGCCGCCGGGTTGTGCCTGAAACGGGTTGATCTGACGCGCCGCTTGCGGCTGCTCGGCGTGCGCGCCGGGGCGCTTGCGCGCGTGCAAGACCTGCTCGCCGCGCAAGCCGGGCCCGCGCCCGTGCCGCCGCGAGCGCACCACGAAGTGCGTGAGGCTCGCTCGGGTTACAGTCTGCCGCTGTTTGAACCCTAGTGTGGTGCGCCATGTCACGGCGCGCCGCGCAGCGCGGGGCAGCACACGAGCCTCGCCGCGACAAGATTGCCCGGAGACAAGAATGAACGTCATCACCAACATCGAAGACCTGCGCGTGCTCGCGCAAAAGCGCGTGCCGCGCATGTTCTACGACTATGCCGATTCGGGTTCGTGGACGGAAAGCACCTACCGCGCCAATGAATCGGACTTGCAGAAGATCAAGTTTCGCCAGCGCGTCGGGGTGAACATGGAGAACCGCAGCCTGCGCGTGCAGATGCTGGGCGTCGACGCTGCGATGCCGGTGGCGCTGGCGCCCACCGGGCTGACGGGCATGCAGCACGCCGACGGCGAAATTCTCGCGGCGCGAGCCGCTGAAAAGTTCGGCGTGCCGTTCACGCTGTCGACGATGAGCATCTGCTCGATCGAAGACATTGCGCAGCACACGAAGGCGCCGTTCTGGTTTCAACTCTATGTGATGAAGGACCGCGACTTCATCGAGCGCCTGATCGACCGCGCCAAGGCGGCGAAGTGCAGCGCGTTGATGCTGACACTGGATTTGCAGATCCTTGGTCAGCGCCACAAGGACATCAAGAACGGGCTGTCGGCGCCGCCCAAGCCCACCCTGGCCAACCTGATCAACATGGCACTCAAGCCGCGTTGGTGCCTGGGCATGCTGGGCACGAAACGCCGCGCCTTCCGCAACATCGTCGGCCACGTGAAAGGCGTGGACAGCATGGGGTCGCTCGGCGAATGGACGCTGCGTCAGTTCGACCCGGCGCTGAATTGGGACGACGTCGAGTGGGTCAAGAAGCGCTGGGGCGGCAAGCTGATCCTGAAGGGGATCCAGGACGTCGAAGACGCGCGCATCGCCGCCGACAGCGGCGCCGATGCATTGGTCGTGTCGAACCACGGCGGGCGGCAACTCGACGGCGCGCAAAGTTCGATCGGCGCGCTGCCAGCCATCGCCGACGCCGTGGGCTCGAAGATCGAAGTCTGGATGGACGGCGGCATCCGTTCCGGGCAAGACGTGCTGAAGGCGATTGCGCTCGGCGCGAAGGGAACGCTGATCGGGCGCGCCTTTCTCTATGGCCTCGGGGCGATGGGCGAGGCCGGGGTCAGCAAGGCGCTGGAAATCATCCAGCGCGAGCTCGATCTGACGATGGCGTTCTGCGGTCGAACCGACATTCGCCGGGTCGACCGCGGCATTCTGCTGCCGGGGACTTTCTAGCAGCCTGTCGGGCTTTGAGTCGTGCCCGCGTCGTGCGGCTCGAACGCCTGCCTATCGCACCGCTTCGACATCGGCATCGAACCGATACCCAGCGCCACGCGCGGTCCTGATGAACGCCGGGTGTGCCGGGTCGGCCTCGATTTTGCGTCGCAGGCGCAGGATCTGGACGTCGATCGAGCGGTCATGGACCTCGGCGTTGTGCAGACGCGAGAGGTCGAGCAATTGTTGGCGCGACAGAATGCGCTGCGGCGCCGCGACGAACGCGGCGAGCAGGCTGAACTCGCCGTTCGTCAATTCGACGCTGCGGCCGTCGGGGGCCTTCAGCTTGCGCAGTCCGACGCTCAGTTCCCACCCGCCGAAGCGGTACGCACGCACCTGGGCGATGGCGCCGACCACGCTCGCCTGGGCGCGCGCACGACGCAGCAGCGCGCGGATGCGCGCCAGCAGTTCGCGCGGGCTGAACGGTTTGGTCAGGTAGTCGTCGGCGCCGAGTTCGAGACCCATCACGCGGTCGGCTTCGTCGGTGCGGCCGGTCAGCATCAGGATCGGTATCGCCGACACTTCGCGCAGCCGGCGCGCAATCTGCAAGCCGTCTTCGCCGTGCAATCGCCCGTCGAGCACGACCAGATCGATGGTTTCGCGCGCCATCACGGCGTCGAGCTCCTTGCCGCTCGCCACCGTCGTCACGCGCAACTCGTTCTCGCTCAGGTAATCGTGCACGAGCGCCCGGATCGCCGGGTCGTCGTCAACGGCGAGCACATGCGGGCGCAGTGGGCTGTGCATCGTGGCATCGGTGCCGGGTGGGATCTTCGTATCGTAGCGTGACAGCCGGCGCGCCGAGCCGGCTCGAAGAATCGGGCTTGCCGGGGCCGATCGCCATCAGCCCAACGCGCCTTGACTGCACGGGCCAAGGGTCGGAACCCTTGTCCCGGGTCAGGGCTGCAGGAAGAACTTGCCGCTTTCGAACATCGCCTGCGATTTTGTCAGGCCGATGTCCTTCAGCTGGTGCTCGCCGAGCCGCGCCAGTTCGTCGCGTGAGCGGCTGCGCTCTTGCCAACGGCTGAGCATTTCCAACGCTTGTTCGAGCAGGCTCGGCGCGGCCCTGGCGCGAGACGGCGCATTTGCACGTGGTGCCGGCAACACAAGCGTCGCGCCACTGACATCGCTGGATTGGTTCATCACTGATTTCCGCCAAGTTTGAAACGGACATCAGTAGAAGGCAGCGCCGTGTCAAACCGGTTGCGAGGTCGGTCGCGAGTATTTCAATTGCAATCCGGCCAGAGTCCGTTCGCGCGACGGCGGCGGCGCGCGCTGCTCGGTCGCCGCCGGTCTTGCACCCCATGATCTGCAGCGGCGAAGTCGAACGCCTCTTGTTGCGATTCAGCGATCTTGAGCGCGCGTCTGGCTCTTGCAGCGGTGCGCTCGGGTGCAAGCTCGAACCCCGCCAAGCCTGCATCGGCGTGGTTCAGTTCCGGCCCGCAGCGTCAGCCCTGGTAAGCGGCGTATGCCGCGTCGACCCCCGCGCCGCGCGTGAACTTGTGCCCCTCGGCGGCGAGCACCACTTCGAGTGCCGCGAGCGTGCCGAGCACACAATCCTGGCGCGCGTTGTAGCCCATCGCCCCGATGCGCCAAACCTTGCCGTGCAAGGGGCCGAAGCTGGTGCCGATTTCGATGCCGAAGTGGTTCAGCAGCGCAGCGCGCAGCCTGTCGCCGTTGACGCCGTCGGGCACGCAGACTCCGGTCACGTTGGGCATCTTGTTCGATGCGTCGCCATAGAGCCTGAGGTTCATGCCCTGCACGCCCGCCACCACCGCGCGCGACGCCGCAGCGTGGCGCGCATGGGCCTGGCTCAGCCCTTCCTGCAGCAGGATGCGCGCACATTCGCGCGCGCCGTAGAGCATGGTGGTCGCTTCGGTATGGTGGTTCAGCCCGGCGTCGCCCCAGTAATCCATGACCATCGCCAGGTCCATGTAATTCGAGGCGATGCGCCGGCCCGTGCCCGGCACATAAGCGGCCGGCCGCAGGCCTTCTTCGATATGGCGGCGGTTGTAGATGATTTGCGCGATCGCCGGCGAGAGCGTGATCGGCGACGCGCCCGACGGGCCGGCAAGGCATTTCTGCAAACCCGCGGTGACGGCGTCCACCCGCCATTCATCCACCGGCAACGGTGCGCCACCGCACGTCGCCGTCGCGTCGACTTGCAGCATCGCGCCGTAGCGATGGCAAAGTTCACCCAGTCCTGCCAACGGCTGCAGCATCGTCGTCGACGTGTCGCCCTGGCAAATTGCAACCAGTTTGGGCGAGAACGCCTTCAGCGCCGCTTCGATCTGCGCCAGGTCGAACACCGTGCCCCACTCGGCCTGAACCACGCGAACGTCGGCGCCGCAACGCTGCGCGATTTCATTCAGCAGCTGGCCGAAGCGGCCGAAGCTGCACACCAGCACCTTGTCGCCCGGTTCGATGCAGGAGACCATCACCATCTCGATCGCGGCGCGCGCGGTACCGTCCAGGACCAGCGACCAGTCGTTGCTCGTTTCGAAAAGCGCGCGGTACAGCGCCATGGTTTCGCGCATCATGCGGCGGAATTGCGGGTCGAACTGACCGAGCAATTGGGTCGACATGGCCTTCAACACGCGCGGGTCGGCGTTGATCGGGCCCGGGCCCATCAGCAGCCGCGGCGTGGGGTTCAGCTCGTCAAACGCGCCGGCGGGGTTCGCCAGCGGCGACAATTGCGGCAGTGGTATGTCTTGCATCGAATCCATGATAGCCAAAGCGCAACCGAACCCGGATCCGCCGTTTCCCGCAAACCGATGAGCGCCCCTTTGCACTCCCTTGCCTTCGTCCACGCCAACGTCTACAAGGATTCGGTGGCGCTGATGCGTGTGGCACAGCGCCTGCTCGCGCTGCCCGATGTGGTGAACGCGACGCTGCAGATGGGCACTGGCGCGAACAAGGAAATCCTGTTGGAGGCGGGCCTGATGACCGATGCGCTGAACGGCGCCGGCCCGAGCGACATCATGGTCGCGGTGCAGGCGCGCACGCGCGCTGCTTGTGAGACGGCTGGCGTTGAATGCAAGGCCCAGCTGGCAGGGTCGGGCGCGGCAGCCACCGCCGCCACGGATGTGATGGCACCCCGCACGCTGGCGATGGGGCGGGCAGCGATGCCTGCGGCGAACATCGCGCAGATTTCGGTGCCGGGCGGATATGCCGCTGCCGAGGCGCTCAAGGCCCTGAAGCTCGGCCTGAACGTGTTCCTGTTCAGCGACAACGTGCCGCTGGCGCAGGAAGTCGCGCTGAAGCAGGAAGCCGCACGCCGCGGCCTGCTCGTGATGGGGCCCGACTGCGGCACCGCGATCATCGGCGGCGTGCCGCTGGGCTTTGCGAACAACCTGCGGCGCGGCTCGATCGGCCTGGTCGCGGCCTCCGGCACCGGCTTGCAGGAAGTGACGACACAGATCCACCGCATGGGCGGCGGCGTGAGCCACGCGATCGGCACCGGCGGGCGCGATGTCGATGCGCAGGTCGGCGGAGCGACCCTGTTGCAGGGCATCGAACTCCTGGCGCACGACATGTCGACCCAGGTCATCGTGGTCGTGTGCAAGCCGCCTGCGCCCGAGGTCACGGCGAAGGTTTTCGCGGCCCTGCAGCAAGCGCGCAAACCCGCTGTGGTGCTGATGTTGGGCAGTACGCCGCAACCGAGCGCGAAACAAACCCATCCGATTCGCGTGGTGCGCACGCTGCTCGATTGCGCAGCCGCCGCGCTGCAATTGGCAGGAGTCAAGCCTTCGCCGGCGCCGCACTACGCCATTCCACCCAAACCCGCATTTGCCGCGTCGCAGAAGCACCTGCGCGCGTTGTTCTGCGGCGGCACGTTCGCGACCGAAGCGCAAGTGATCTGGGCCGAATCGGGGCTGCAAGTGTGGTCCAACGTCGCGCTCGATCCGGCGCTGGCGCTGAGCAATGCGCGCAACGAGAGCAGGGGTCACACCGCGCTCGACATGGGCGACGACGCGTTCACGGTGGGCCGAGCGCACCCGATGATCGACCAAACGGCGCGTATCGAACGCCTGCTCCAGGAGGCGGCCGACCCATCGGTGCGTGTGGTCTTGCTCGATGTCGTGATCGGATGGGGTGCGCATGCCGACCCCGCCGCTGAGCTTGCACTTGCGATCACCCAGGCCAAACGCATCGCAGCCCAGGCAGACCGCGAACTCGCCGTGATCGGGTTCGTCTGCGGCACCGAGCTCGACCCGCAACCTCTGGTCAAACAAGAAGCGGCGCTGCGCGCGGCGGGCGTGGTGCTCGCGGGCAGCAGTGCAAACGCGGCCTGGCTCGCCGGGCAATGGGTGCAGTGACGCCAGTGACGCCAGCGCCGGCACAGCCGGCGCCGGGCTCCGCACGCCGCAAACGGGTGGTCGTCGCGCTCGGCGGCAACGCCGCCTACCCGCCCAGCATCAGAGGCACGGCCGAAGAACAGCTGGTACTGATGCGCCAGGTCTGCGCCCATTTCGTCGAGATCATTCGCGCCGGCTGGCAGCTCGTGCTGACGCACGGCAACGGCCCGGTCGTGGGCAACATCCTGTACCGCATGGCGCGCTGCGCCGACGAGTTGCCGGCGATGCCGATGGACGTGTGCGTCGCGCATTCGCAAGGTGGCATGGGCTACATGCTGCAGCAGAGTTTTGCCAACGTGCTGGTGGACCATGGCCTGGACATCGTGGTCTCGTGCATCGTGACCGAGGTCGAGGTCGATGCGCAGGACCCGGCCTTCCAGCAACCCACCAAGCCGGTGGGCAAGTTCTTCAGCGAAGTCGAAGCGCGCAAGATGGCCGCCAGCACCGGCTGGACCTTTGCCGAAGATGCCGGCCGCGGCTGGCGGCGCATCGTCGCCAGCCCCAAGCCACGCAAGATCCTCGACCTGAAGACGATCGATGCCTTGCTCGATGCCGGCGTGATCCCGGTCGCCTGCGGCGGCGGCGGCGTGCCGGTGGTGCTCAGCGCGCAGGGCCACTGGTCGGGCGTCGCGGCCGTGATCGACAAGGACTTGACGAGTGCGATGCTGGCCGCGCACTTGCACGCCGACGCGCTGGTCATGCTCACCGGCGTCGAGCGCGTCGCGCTCGATTTCGGCAAACCCACGCAGCGTTGGCTCGATCACATGACGCTGGCGATGGCTCGCGAGCACGCGGCGAGCGGCCAGTTCCCCGCGGGCAGCATGGGGCCGAAGATTGAAGCCGCCATCTCGTACCTCGAAGAGTCGCCGCAGGCGAACCATGACGGCGTGGTCATCATCACGTCGCTGGAGAAAGCGTTCGACGCGCTGATGGGGCGTGCCGGGACCCACATCACGCTGTTGGCCAGGCCGACATGACAGCAGCCTTGCCTGGGTTCGGGTCAACGCCGGGCCGCACCCGAGGTGGCTCAACGCCCTCGACCGGCCGGGCGCGAAGCGACGGGCCCGGCGCCACCCTGGTGAAGATAGCGGGCTTCGAATCGACCGACTACGCCTTGCTGCGCGGGACGCTGGTGTGGATCGGCGATGATCCGACGCTGCGCCATCCGCGCAACCTCAGAAGCCCCTGGTCGCCGCCACCGATCGCTTGTGATCCGCAACGCCTGCGCGCGGGGGCCAGGGCTTGCCTGGACCTGCTGCATGCGATGCCCGCGACCGGCCTGCTGCATGCGATGCCCGCGACCGGCCTGCTGCATGCGATGCCCGCGACCGGCCTGCTGCACGCGCTGCCCGGCACCGGCTTGCTGCACTGGCTCACAGGCCAGCCGCTGCCGTTCCCGCTCAATCGTGCCACGCCGCGTTTCGATGCGATCCGCGCTGCGCTCGAGCGCAATGACCTGCGCGCCTTCGAAGCCGGCGCGCGTCGGATTCTTGGCCTGGGCCAGGGCCTGACCCCGAGCGGCGACGACTTCGTGGGCGGCATCTGTTTCGCCCTGAGATACGCGCCGCGTGACGCCTGGCGCGCCGATCTGCCTGCCGTGCTGGCGCGCATCCGCAGCTGCGCTGCCACAGCCACGAACGTCATCAGCGCTGCCCTGCTCGACGACTTGATCGACGGCGCGAGTTACGGCGCGCTGCACGAATTGCTGGCGGCGCTGCAAGGCAAAATGCTGGCCGAGATCGCGCACGCGACGCAGGCGCTGTTGCGCGTGGGCGCATCGTCCGGCGCCGACATGCTCGCCGGGCTGCTGGCGGCATTGCTCACAACGCCTTGTTCGGACATTGAAGCGCAGCCATGACCCTGAACGCGAACACTCTGCTGACCCAGGCCCCGGCCGTGCTCAACGTCGGCATCGACGCCTTCAATCCCAGCGTGATCGCAAACGGCGGCACGCTGACCCATTTGCAGTGGCAGCCGCCGGGCAACGCCGACCCGGCGCTCGCGTGGAAACTCGCGCAACTGATGGCCGACCCGCGCATCGAGCAGGCGAACGTTTTGGCCACGCAACGCATCATCAATGCGCGCCCGATGTGGGAAGACATCGCGCTGCGCGCCGACGGCGTCTGGCCCGAAATGAAGAACACCCGGCTGCTGCTGCACGCCGGTCCGCCGGTGGCGTGGGGACAGATGTGCGGCCCGATGCGCGGCGCGATGCTCGGCGCGGTGCTTTACGAAGGCTGGGCCGACACGCCACCACAGGCGCAGGCGTTGCTCGAGGGCGGCGAGATCGAATTTGCGCAGTGCCACGACTTCGGCGCGGTCGGGCCGATGACCGGGATCATCAGCGCGTCGATGCCCTTGATCCAGGTGCGCGATGCGACCCACGGCAACCTTGCATACACCAACATCAACGAAGGCATCGGCCGCTGCCTGCGCTTCGGCGCGAACGGACCCGACGTGCTGCAGCGGCTGAAGTGGTTCGAGGCGGTGCTGGCACCCGTGCTGAAGGCCGCCGTGCGCCACGCTTTCGACAGGTCCGGCGGCATCGACCTGAAGGCGATCCAGTCGCAGGCGCTGTTGATGGGCGACGAAGTGCACAGTCGCAACGCCGCTTCGACCTCGCTGCTCTTCATGGCGCTGGCCGTGCCGCTGGCGGCGGTCAGTGGCGGCAAAGACGCAATCCCGCAAGACCACATCCACCAGACGCTTGACTTCGTCGCCAAGACGTCGCAGTTCTTCCTGAACTACTCGATGGTGTCGTGCAAGGCGATCATGGACGCAGCGCACGGCATCGCCTTCAGCAGCGTCGTCACTGCCATCGCGCGCAACGGTACCGAGACCGGCTTGCGCATCAGCGGCATGGGCACACAATGGTTCACGGCCAAATCCGACCTGCCGCAAGGCCTGTACTTCCCCGGTTTCAAACCGGCCGACTCCTGCCCCGACATCGGCGACAGCGCGATCACCGAGGCCGCCGGTTTCGGCGGTTGCGCGTTTGCCGCGTCGCCCGCGCTCACCCTGCTTGCCGGCGGCAGCGTGATCGACGCCGTGCGCTACAGCCGCGAGATGTATGAGATCACGGTCACGCGCAACCCTTCCTTGAGCCTGCCTGCGCTCGACTTCGCCGGTGCGCCTTGCGGCATCGACGTGCGCAAGGTCGTCGACACCGGCATCCGCCCCGTGCTCACCACCGGCATTGCGCACAAGGACGCGGGCGTGGGGCAGATCGGCGCCGGCATCGTGCGCGTGCCGATGCAGTCTTTCGTGCGGGCGCTGAACGCGATGGCCGAGCAGTTCATGAGCGCCCCGAGGCCGGCCCAAGCCGGCCGCCCCCCATGGGGGTCAAGCAAAGTGGCAGAGCCACATTTGCTTGCGAAGGGTTGAAGCGATGCGCCAGACCCTGACCTCAGCGCGCGGCATGGTCAGCGCGCCGCACCACCTGGCGGCCAGCGCCGGCTTGTCGATCCTGCGCGAAGGCGGCAACGCGATCGAAGCCATGGTGGCCGCGGCGGCCACAATCGCCGTCGTCTACCCGCACATGAATTCGATCGGCGGTGACGGCTTCTGGATCATCTCCGAGCCGGGCCGCGAGCCGCTGGCGATCGACGCCTGCGGCCGCGCCGCCGGCCTGGCAACGCCTTCGTTCTACACGGGCCGGGGCCTGCACGCGATTCCGGGGCGCGGGCCGCTCGCCGCGAACACGGTCGCCGGGGCGATCTCGGGCTGGCAGGAAGCGCTCGCGCACTCGGCGCAGGCCACCGCGCAATCGGCATCGCGCCTGCCCGTTTCGCGCCTGCTGCACGACGCCATCTGGTACGCGAGGAACGGTGTGCCCGTGACGCAAAGCCAGGTCGACTTCACGACCAGGTTCCTGCCCGAGCTGGGGCAGCAGCCGGGGTTTGCGACGCAGTTCCTGAATCGGGATCAAGTGCCCGAAGTCAACACCTTGCGCAAGTACCCGGCGCTGGCCGACACGCTGCAAGCCCTGGCCGACAACGGCCTGGACCACTTTTACCGAGGCAGCGTCGCCTCCGCGATCGCCGCCGAACACGAACGCCTGGGCGGCCCGCTGCGCCTGGGCGACTTGCAGGCGCAGCGCGCGTCGTCGGGCAAACCGCTGTCGATCAAGATCTCGATGGCCACGCTCTACAACCTGACGCCGCCAACCCAGGGTCTGGCGTCGCTGATGATCCTCGCGATCTTCGACAAATTGCGTGCGCGCCACAACATCAGCGACGCACAGGGGTTTGCGTACCTGCACGCCATCGTCGAAGCGACGAAGCAGGCCTTCAAGGTGCGCAATCGCTATGTGGCCGACCCGGCGACGATGGCGGCGCGCGGCGTCACGCCGCAGCAATTCCTGAGCGAGGCCTTCATCGACAGTTGCGTCGACGCGGTCGACATGCAAAAGGCCCTGCCCTGGCCCGAGCCCACGATTCACGGCGACACCGTCTGGATGGGAACAGCCGACAGCGCCGGCCGAATGGTGAGCTACATCCAGAGCGTGTACTGGGAGTTCGGCTCGGGCGTGGTGCTGGCCGACACCGGAATCGTCTGGCAAAACCGGGGCTCGAGCTTCTCGCTCGACGCGGCGTCGCACCTCGCGCTCGCGCCGCACAAGAAGCCCTTCCACACGCTCAACCCCGCGCACGCGAGGTTCCATGACGGGCGCCACATGGTCTACGGCGCGATGGGCGGAGACGGCCAGCCGCAAAGCCAGTCGGCGCTGTTCAGCCGCTACGCGATGTTCGGCCAGACGCTGCAAGAGGCGGTGAGCGCGCCGCGCTGGCTGCTCGGCAAGACCTGGGGCCAGGAGAGCACGACGCTCAAGTTCGAAAACCGCGTCGACCCGGGTGCGCTGCAGGCGCTGGCCGCCGCCGGTCACAATGTTGAAGTGCTCGCCGACTACAGCGACACGATGGGCCACGCCGGTGCGATCGTGCTTCAGCCCGACGGCTTGTTCCAGGGCGCTGTCGATCCGCGCAGTGACGGCGCGATTGCGGCGTTCTAGCGCGGACTGGCGCGCCGTACGCAAGGACGCCCATGCTGCCCGGGCTTACCAAGCCGCCCGCGCTGCCCGCGTCGCCCGCGCTGCCCGCGTCGCCCGCGCTGCCCGCGTCGCCCGCGCTGCCCGCCTCGCCTGCGCTGCCCGCCTCGCCTGCGCTGCCCGCGGCACTTCACCGATTCTCGGGCCGCAGCTTCGTCAAGGCGGCAGCGAATGCGGCGTGCGCCGCGGCGTCGACCGGCTTGTGCCTGACTTGGGTGCTGGCCGAATGCTTGCCGAGGAAGGCCTCGCCCTTCCAGTTCTTTGCGGGGCGTATCGGCCGCGGCACGAAACCGCCGCCGCAGTTGGGGCAGACGTTGCCCAGAACGGCGTCGACGCAGGCCGCGCAGAATGTGCATTCGAAGCTGCAGATCCGCGCGTCGAGCGCTGCCGGCGGCAGGGCCTTGTTGCAGTGTTCACAGGTCGGGCGAAGTTCGAGCATTGTGCTGGTCCTGATTCGATTCGGCGGTTCGCGGTGCCGCCTTGAGGGCGATTCAGATGGCACTTGATGGCGCCGCTGAAGACCACTATTCTGCCCAACTTCCCCTCACTTCCAGCACGCCATGTGCACCCACCCCACGCTCCTGGTTCGGCGGCCACGCCGGCCAGACATGCCCAGCAAGATCACCCGCGTTCAGCAGGGTACCCGGTGAGCTACATCCTCTACGGTTCGCGCGGGTCGGGTTCGGCCGCGGTTGAAGTCGCATTGCGCGTGTGCGGCCTGCCGTACCGGCAGATTCGGGCGTCGACCTGGGAACCCGATTCCGCGATTGACGAGTTGGGCCGGGTCAATCCCATGCGCCAGATTCCCACCCTCGTGCTCCCGGATGGCACGGTCATGAGCGAGAGCGCCGCGATCCTGATCCACCTCGGCCTGCTCGTTCCGCACAGCAAGCTCCTGCCCGACTCCGCAAGCGCCAAGGCGCAAGCGATTCGAGGCTTGGTCTTCATCGCCGCAAACTGCTACGCGGCGATCGGCATCAACGACTACCCTGAGCGTTGGACCACGGCCAGCACCAAGCCCGCGCTCGAAAAGGTGCGCCAGGGTGCGCGCCGCCAGTTGCATCGCAACTGGGAGATCTTTGCCGACACTTTTCGTGCCGACCCTTATCTCTCG
>Ga0315290_10000483_pt1 | contig 25849 bp, 22 predicted proteins | sample YL17G12_0_MG_FD_203627 | JGI IMG/M metagenome (GOLD analysis project Ga0315290, IMG submission 203627) | Sediment microbial communities from Yellowstone Lake, YNP, Wyoming, USA - YL17G12_0 | ecosystem: Environmental > Aquatic > Freshwater > Lake > Sediment | place: USA: Wyoming | collected... | reverse complement strand
TGAAGTGAAGTTCAGTGAAGCGCCCGGGATCACTCGTTCCATGCAAACCGCGCTGCACGATCTGGATTTGTCCCGCTTGTGGGTAGTTTACCCCGGAAAGGATACTTACAAGGTAGACAAGAAAATATCAGTTATGCCATTGCAGAAAATGCAAGAGTTAATTCACTATATCAAATAGGAATCCTGCTCTTTTTTGCTTAGTAAAGCTGTGACTTCATGGAAATTCGATGATGGGGGAACATACAGAACCTCCGGGAAATTATTATTAACAGAAATGGCTTTATATGCTAATAACCGCTTGCGTTATTAACATATAAAGCACGATTCCCGTAAAGAGAATAACCTATGAAAACAATAGAAACAGCGGAAAGTTTTGTTTTTTGACACCAGAACATTCAGGTTGAAAACCTGAACTATACTTGTCGTCGGCGCAAATTGCGGTAATTTTATAAAACGGAAAAGTGCAATTTGTGACTGCAGGCATTCTACAAAATATTGAAAAGGTGAAAAGTGAATACATTTCTACAAATTACAGGTTTTGTTGTCTGGCTTCTCATAGGATTTGCGATTGCTGGAAGGCTCATCCGTTCTTTGAAGGAACGCGCCCGACTGGAAATGAAGAATCGCTGGGTGGTTGTCACTGGCTGTGATTCAGGAATTGGCCTGGGCGTGGTGGAGAAGCTGGTCGCTGAAGGTACTTCGGTATTTGCCTGCACGTACACTCCTGAAGGTGCGGAACGGGCAAAGCAGGCAGGCGCAAAACAGGCGCTTCGCTTCGACATCACCGACGAAATGGCAGTGAAAGACGCCGTGGCGCAAATCAAGGATGCGGCAGGCGGGGCATTGTGGGCGGTTGTCCATAATGCAGGGATGGTTCAGCCGGGGTTTGTGGAATACCAAGTGTTGGAAACATATCGCCGCGTGATGGACGTGAATTATTTTGCAGTGGTGCGGCTCACACAACCATTGATTCTGATGTTGAAACAATCAAAGGGCCGCGTGGTCATCGTCAGCAGTGTGGATGGGATTGTCAGCCTGCCGGGCAATGCGCCGTATGATGGCTCGAAATTTGCGGTGGAAGCGTATGCCGATGCGTTGCGAGTTGAACTTTCTTTTTGGGATGTGCATGTTGCGGTGGTCAATCCGTCCACGATGAAAACGCCGCTGGCGATGGGCTTTTTCGAAGCGCATAAAAAGGCGTGGGACTTGATGGAGAAACAGGAGCCAGCCGGGGCGTGGAAAGAAACGTGGACGAGAGAATGGTTGGAAGAGTATGTGGCGGTCAACAGCAAGAATCTCGCTGGCATGGCGCAAGACCCCATCCATGCGATTCGAGATGTGGTACATGCGGTTGTGGCGAAGCACCCACGCTTCCGGTATTTGAGTGGTACGCTGGCGAAGACCCTGTTCCGTGCACTTTGGAAGATGCCCGAGCGGTGGTCATTCAAAATTAAAAAAGGGACGGTTAACCCACCGCCCCGGCTGGCCGGTTGATTTTCGCAGAAGAGAATTTTATGGCAAACATCACGGTCATTGGCGGCCTCAACATGGATTCGGTGGTACGCGTCCAGCCAGTCCCACAAAAACACATTAATGTTTTAACAATTTCTACAATGTAAGAGACATCCGGATGTCTCTTACATAATTAATAAAATAATCAGATCCCGAAAATGCGTTAATATGCAATAGTTCATCAGCATTTATATTCTTCAACCAAGGACCGGACATGTCACAACCTGTTTACCTCGATCCCAAAAGGCCTTTATCTGAACGTGTTCAGGATCTACTCTCCCGCCTGACCCTTGAAGAAAAACTTGGGCAATATATTCACCCGGTGGACGGCGTTCCGCGCCTGGGCATCCCTGCTTATAATTTCTGGAACGAAGGCTTGCACGGTGTAGGGCGCAATGGACGCGCTACGGTGTTTCCGCAGGTCATCGGCATGTCGGCTACCTGGAACCCGGATATGATCAAAGCGGCGGCTTCCGCCATCGGCGATGAAGCGCGGGCCAAGTTTCATGAGACGCTGCGTATAAAAGGAGAAACCAATATCTACCAGGGGTTGACCTTCTGGTCGCCAAACATCAATATTTTCCGTGACCCGCGCTGGGGGCGCGGACAGGAGACCTGGGGCGAAGACCCTTTCTTGACCGGTGAGCTGGGCTCGGCTTTTGTCCGCGGTCTGCAAGGTGATCATCCGCGTTACCTGAAGGCTGCTGCCTGTGCCAAACATTTCGCGGTGCACAGTGGACCGGAAAAACTGCGCCACACCTTTGATGCGCAGGTCAGCCGCCGAGATCTATATTCGACCTACCTGCCGGCTTTCAAAAAATTGGTCACTCAAGCCGGGGTCGAAGCCGTGATGGGTGCCTATAACCGGGTTTTGGGAGAAGCCTGCTGTGCCAGTGAATTGCTTCTGCAGGATATCCTGCGTGACGAATGGGGTTTTGAAGGGCACGTGGTCTCTGATTGTTGGGCGTTGACCGACATCCATGCCGGACATCACATCACCTCCAGTCCGGTTGAAAGCGCCGCCCTGGCGCTCAAAACGGGCTGCGACATCTCCTGTGGCTGTACCTATGATCACCTGGGCGAAGCGCTCGAGCAGGGATTAATTTCAATGGAAGATATTGACCGGGCGCTTGGACGCACCTTTGCGACTCGTTTCAAGTTGGGTATGTTTGACCCACAGAAAGGCGTGCCTTATGCATCAATGCCCATGTCAGTGGTGGGGTCCCGCAAACATCGCGGACTGGCCTATCGCGCCGCACTGCAGTCAGCGGTCTTGCTTAAAAACCAGAATGGGGTACTGCCCATCGGACCGCAGGTGAAGAGTATTTTTGTGGTCGGACCGGCAGCTGCCAGCCTGGATGTGCTGCTCGGAAATTATTACGGTGTTAGCGACCACATGACCACCCTGCTGGAGGGTATTGTGGGGCGCCTGCCTGAAAGTATAAGGCTCGAATACAGACCAGGCTGCCAATGGACTCAGGAAAGTCTTGCTCCCCTCAATTATGCCGAGATCGAAGGCGCCAGCTCCGATCTGACCATTGTGTGCGCCGGGACATCCCCTCTTATGGAAGGAGAAGAAGGCGAATCGATCCTGACCGCTGAGAGCGGTGACCGCGCCCGGATCGAACTGCCCCCTGTGCAGGTTACGTTTATCCGCAACCTGGCTGAGCGAGGGGCGCGCATCATCCTAGTTTTGACAGGCGGCAGCCCGATCGCGCTGGGTGAAATCGCAGATGTGGTCGAAGCCATTTTGTTCGTCTGGTACCCCGGGCAGGAGGGTGGGCGCGCTGTGGCGAGCCTCTTGTTTGGTGACGAGGTCCCCAGTGGAAAACTGACCGTCACATTTCCTCGAGCCACTTCCGATCTACCGCCTTTTGAAGATTACAGCATGGCCGGGCGCACGTATCGCTACGCCACGCGCGAGCCACTTTTCCCGTTTGGATTTGGTCTGTCCTACACCACCTTTGAATATCTCACCCTGAAAATCGCATCCCCAGGCGTAGCGGCCACCGGATTTCGTGCGTTGGTCACGCTTAAGAACACGGGTGCGGTCACCGCCGACGAGGTTGTTCAGTTGTATGTGAGCGCGCTCGAGTCCCGTCTGCCCGTTCCGCTCAACCAGCTGATCGGTTTTCGGCGGGTGAGACTCAAAGCGGGGCAAAGCAGGACCATCCGATTTGCAGTGACTCCTGAGATGCTGATGGTCTTTGACGAGGGTGGCAGACAAAAGCTGGAACCCGGCAGGTTCCGTCTCACGGCGGGTGGCTGCTCGCCCAGCGCGCGTGGTCTGGCTCTGGGTGCGTCGACGCCGGTCAGCCTCGAGTTTCAAATTGTATAATGTTTCTTAAAGGAGCTTCACATGTCAGACTATTCTCCCAAACCCGAACACAAATTTACCTTTGGGCTGTGGACCGTCGGTTCACGCGGCGCCGATCCGTTTGGTTCCGCTGTCCGCGAGCACAAGACACCCGCTGAGCTCGTTTATCTGCTCGGTGAGGTCGGCGCGTACGGCGTCAACTTCCATGACAATGATCTGATCCCGATCGACGCCACACCCGCCGAAGCGGACGCCATTAAGAAGGATTTCCGCAAAGCCCTGGCGGATACTGGCCTCGTTGTCCCGATGGCGACCACCAACCTGTTCAGCGACCCGGTCTTCAAGGATGGTGCTTTTACCAGCAACGATCCCAAGGTTCGGGCGTATGCTTTGCAAAAGACGATGAACGCCATCGACCTGGGCGTGGAATTCGGGGCGAAAGTTTATGTCTTTTGGGGCGGGCGCGAAGGCACGGAAACGGATTCCAGCAAGAGTGCCGTGGAATCCATCAAGCGCTCGCGCGAAGCGATGAACTTCCTGTGCGATTATGCCCTCGATAAGAAGTATGATCTCAAGTTTGCGCTTGAAGCCAAACCCAACGAGCCGCGCGGCGACATCTACAACCCGACCACCGGTCACATGTTGGCCTTCATCGCCACGCTCGCTCACCCGGAGCTGTTCGGAGTCAACCCGGAAGTGGCGCATGAGCACATGGCGGGCATCAACTTCATGCACGGCGTCGCCCAGGCGTGGGAAGCGGGAAAACTCTTTCACATTGATCTCAATGACCAGTATCCCGGCCGCTACGACCAGGATCTGCGCTTCGGCTCGCGAGACATCAAGGCAGCCTTCTATCTGGTGAAGTTCCTCGAAGATGTGAAATACACCGGCTCGCGCCACTTTGATGCGCATGCTTATCGCACCGAGGATTATGAAGGGGTCAAGGATTTTGCACGCGGCTGCATGCGGACGTACCTGATCTTGAAGGAAAAGACTGCACAATTCAATGCTGATCCAGAAGTGCAGGCGCTGTTAGCTGAGATCAATGCCGAAGACCGCGCCATGTCGCCGTTCTTTGGAAAATACTCCGCGGAAAAAGCGGCCGCGCTCAAGAAGCAATCCTTTGACCGCACTGCCATTTCCAAACGCGGACTCAAATACGAACGGCTCGACCAACTCACAATTGACATTTTGACGGGTGTGCGATAATTTTATCTGGGTAAAGCACTGCTGCACCTAGATAAAATTAAAAAGGAGAACACCATGACCTTCACACGTAAACTGGGGCGTTCCGGAATTGATGTCAGCGCCATTGGCATGGGCTGTTGGGCCATCGGCGGTCCATTTTGGGATGGCGAAATTCCGCTTGGCTGGGGCGAAGTCGACGACGCCGAATCCATGCGTGCTGTTCATCGCGCACTCGAGTTAGGCGTCAACTTTTTCGACACGGCGAACGTTTATGGCGCGGGACATAGCGAACGGGTGCTGGCGCGCGCGCTGGCCGGCAAACGCCGGGAAGTGGTCATTGCCACAAAGTTCAATGCTGTATTCAACGAAACCACCCGCCAGGTGACTGGCAGTGATTCGACGCCTGAGGGCATTCGACGCGCCTGCGAAGAGTCACTGCGCCGTCTGGAGACTGACTACCTGGACCTGTACCAGTTCCACGATAACGGGTTCTCGCCCGAGAAAGCCGGACCGGTGCGCAACACGCTCGAAGTGCTGGTGAAGGAGGGCAAAATCCGTGCCTATGGCTGGAGCACCGATTTTCCCCGCAGCGCCGAATTCTTCGCGGGCGGCGAACATTGTTCCACCATCCAGTTGCAGCTCAACGTGCTGGACGACAACCCGCAAGTCATTGCCATTTGCGAGAAACACAACCTGGCGGCCATCAATCGCGGCCCGCTCGCGATGGGGCTGCTGACCGGCAAGTACACGGCCGCCACCCAGCCATCCACCGATGATGTGCGTGGACAAAAAAGCCCGGGATGGATGAAGTACTTCAAGGGCGGCAAACCCAACCCTGAGTGGATGTCCAAAATGGAATCCGTGCGTGAAATCCTGACCAGCAACGGCCGCACCCTCGCGCAAGGCGCGCTGGCCTGGCTATGGGCGCGCAGCGAACATACTCTACCCATCCCCGGTTTCCGCACGGTGGCACAGGTGGAAGACAACTGCGGCGCGCTCTGGTTCGGCCCGCTGACTGCCGCGCAAATGGCAGAGATCGAAAAAATTCTGGAAAGATAACCTCAATAATATCGCGGGCGAAATGCCCCCGCCCTTACAGTGAGGAAAAATGAAAAATTTTCTCGGCATCGACGTATCCACCACCGCCACCAAAACCCTGATGATCGATTCCACCGGGGAGGTAATCGCGGTCGCCTCCACGACCTATCCCTTTGAGACGCCGCACCCGCTGTGGAGCGAGCAGCACCCAGACCTGTGGTGGGACGGCGCGCAGAAATCCATCCGCGCGGTGCTCGAAAAATCAGGCGTGGATGCCGCCCAAATCGGCGGTGTTGGCCTGACGGGACAGATGCACGGGTTGGTGCTGCTCGATGAAGCGGGCGAAGTCCTGCGTCCCGCCATCCTGTGGAACGACCAGCGCACCCAGGCACAGTGTGACGAAATTCATCGGCGGATCGGGAAAGAGAAGTTCATCCAGATCACGGGCAATGTTGCGCTGACCGGTTTTACCGCACCCAAGATTCTATGGGTGGCGCAGAACGAACCGGAGCTGTATGCCAAAGCAAAGCATGTGCTGCTGCCGAAGGATTACATCCGGTTTAAATTAACGGGCGAGTATGCGATGGACAAAGCAGACGGCGCGGGAACGGTGTTGTTTGATTTGAAAAAGCGTGATTGGTCTGACGATGTGCTGGCAGCACTCGGTATTCCGCGCGCATGGATGCCGCCAACTTTTGAAGGTCCAACATTTACAGGACTTGTGACAGAGGATGCTGCTGAGCTGACCGGTCTGAAGGCTGGTACGCCGGTTGCAGCGGGCGGCGGGGATCAGGCGGCACAGGCGGTGGGGGTAGGTGCGGTTGAGCCAGGCATTGTCGGGTTGACGGTGGGCACGAGCGGTGTTGTGTTTGCCACCACACCTTCGGCGTTGGTTGAGCCGGAAGGCCGCCTGCATGCGTTCTGCCATGCGGTGCCGGGCATGTGGCATTTTATGGGCGTGATGCTCTCGGCGGCGGGCAGTCTGCAGTGGTACCGCGATACGCTCGTATCGGGCATGAGTTTTGATGACTTGTTGAAGGAAGCCGAAAACATCCCTGCCGGGAGCGAGGGGCTGCAGTTTCTCCCTTACCTGAGCGGCGAGCGCACGCCGCATCCTGACCCGCTGGCGCGCGGTGCGTTCATCGGGCTGACCATCCGGCATACTCGCGGACACATGACCCGCGCCGTGCTGGAAGGGGTGGCGTTTGGCTTGAAGGATAGTTTTACACTTATCCAGAATGCCGGGCTGGGCGCGATCACGCAAGTCCGCGCTTCCGGGGGAGGCACGAAAGGCGCGCTCTGGCGGCAGATCCTGGCGTCGGTGTTGGAGGCTGAGCTGGTCACCGTCAACACAGCTGAAGGCGCGGCGTATGGTGCGGCGCTTCTGGCAGGTGTCGGCTCGGGCGCCTGGACGGACGTGCCCTCGGCCTGCCGCGCGGCGGTCAAGATCATCGGTTCGACCCAGCCTGATTCCGTGCAGGTGGATGTTTACCGCAAATCGTATGCACTTTACCGGGAGTTGTATCCGGCGTTGAAGTCCGGTTTTGAGAAGATGGGAAGCTGAATACAAATCAATAGTGCGCCATGGGTGGCTTCCCGCCAGCTCTCTAACGCTCGGTAGCCGATTCGAATCCAGTCAGACTCGATGTACGGCTTCGTATCAAAAAAAGAGGTAAAGAAAATGCCTAATATCAAGAAAATTGTCGATCTGTCGCATGCGCTTACTGCGGACACTCCTGTATATCCCGGAGATCCCATTCCAAATTTTTCTGTTGCCACCACCATAGAAAACGAAGGGTATAACCTCTTTAATGTCATGCTGGGTTCCCAGACAGGCAGTCACGTGGATGCTCCCTTTCATTTTAGCAATCAAGGTGCCACCGTCGACAAAATGGATTTGAAGCATTTTATTGGACGAGGATTAATTGTCGATGTAACCCATAAAAAAAGCAAGGAAGAATTTTCGGTTGAAGAAATTTTGAAATATGAAAAGCAAATTGAACAAGCCGATATTGTCTTGTTTAGAACGGATTGGTATAAAAAAGCTGGCACTGACGAATTCTATGATCATCCGTTTCTCTCGAAAGCAGGAGGGGAATATCTTTTATCAAAGGGGATCAAGACAGCAGGAATTGATGCCATCAATCTCGATCATACTGGAGGCACAGAGTTCCCGATCCATGAAATGTACGCAAAAGCCGGCGGTATCATTGCGGAAAATTTAGCCAACCTGGACTCAGTGGATTTTGTTTCCCCGTTTATTATTTTCCTGCCGTTGAAACTTGCCGGGTGTGATGGGTCTCCGGTCAGGGCGGTGGCGATCGATTTTGGATAATGAGGGAAGAGTTACTGAATATTCAAATAAGAATGTCCGATGCAAAGGCCGATTCCAAGGGCATTTTTAGGATTTTTAACGGACATAATTTATTGAGAATTCAATAGCTAACGAACAGGATTAGCAACATATTTCTTCTATCCGCAGAAGACCACATTCTTTCATGTGGTCTTCTGCTTTATTCTTAGACCGATGCGATCGCTACTCTACGATCAAATAATTAAACAAGAATCAAAATAATGGCGATCAAACAAAAAGCAACACCCAGTTTCTGATAGGCCGAGACTTTTTGCCTGGATATAAACGATGCCAGGATGACGGTCACGACCGGTGCCATGGAGGAGATCACAGCAGCCAGTTCAACCCTGGTCAGGCGGGCGGCCAGCAGGTAAAAAGCATTTCCTCCTGCGTCGAGGACACCTGCCAGGAGCGCCAGGCCATTTCCCTTAATTACAGGCAATCCGGATCGGCGGAATAAAAGAACGAGAATGGCGAAAAGAAAACCGGTCAACTTGGCAATAACAAGAGGGGAAAAGACAGTCCCTGGTGCAGTTTGTACAATGCAAAGAAAAAAACCACCAAAACCGAAACCGGCAAGGATGGCCAGTCCTAATCCGTTGGTATCGCGGCTTGATTCTGATGCTTTCGTGACAAACCAGATGCCCGTCACGCCGGCTGCCATTCCAACCCATTTCTCGAGTCCTGGAGCTCCGTGCATGAGTGTGCCGACGATGATCGGGAAGATCACGCTGACCATAGCCGCCGTCGGGGCGACAAGCACAGCTTTGGCAGTTGCCAGACCGCGGTACAGGGCAGCCATACCGATTGCGCCGGAAACCCCAGCGACGCAGCTCCACAGGATCGAAACGGGATCAGGCCACGGCTCGGAGCGGATGAGCATGGCGATCAGGAGGCTGACCATCCCGGCGAACGCGGAGAGGGCGAGTATCTGGTATTGGTTGCGGTTCCGTGAAGCTAGGCCGCCCACGAAATCGCCGGTGCCCCAGACCACGGCGGAAACAAGAGCGGCAATCCCTCCCAAAAAATTAGTACTGTCCACCCGTATAATTTCCTTTTTTAGAGATGCGAATGATAATTAATCGATTCAAGGTTTTGGTCTTATTTCGATATTCAGCCTTTATATCACAGGCTTTGAGAGAATGTCAAAACACTGAAAAACCAAATCCGGTTGCCGGTGTTTAATCAGGAAACAACCTGTTGACTTTTTAAATGGAAATGTTATAATTTTCATTAATAAAACATCCGTTTATACAGTAAAACAAAGTAGAAAACATGCCGGAAGCCGACCGCTATGTCATCGAAATCCTGGATGTTACCTTGAATGTCATCGATACGATGGCATCCAGTCAGGAAGAGTCCCATTCCCCCTCCATGCTCGCGAAACAATTTAATATCAACCGCAGCCGCATGTTCCGGATCTTCAAAACCCTGGAACATAGCGGTTTTGTTGATTATGACCCAAAAACTGAGACCTACAGGCTGGGACTAAAATTCCTGGACATTGCCCAGAATATTCGTAACCGGTTGAGTCTGAGGAAAGAAGCCGAGCAAGTGCTCAAAGACCTGGCTGCCGGGACGGGTGATTGTTCCTACCTGATCATCGCCTCGGGGAATTCAGCGATTATCGTGGACCGGTATTCGGGGGACAACATGCTCCAATTATCTGCGCCGATCGGGTCAAGGCTGCCGCTCCATACAGGCGCTGCGCCTAAACTTCTGCTGGCTTTCATGCCGGACGACCAGCGCGAACAACTTGTTCGGGAAATGGAGCTGCCTTCCTTTACACCTAATACAATTAAAGATAAGGACACGCTTCGCAAAGTCCTGGCTGAAATCCGCCAGCAAGGATACGCGGTGGACGAGCAGGACTTTGAAGTCGGCGCCTATGCCTTTGGCGCGCCGGTCTTTGATCATGAAGGGAATGTCGTGGCGGGAATATCGATCACCACGCCGACCGCCCGCTGTTCGCCCAAAAGACACAAGGAACTCATTTCTATGGTGCTTGCTGCGGCCCAAAAGCTATCTGAGAAACTGGGATATCAATCGAATCGATTTTACAGGAATTAATAAATGTCACAAATTGGCATGAGTCAGCAAAGCGATGAACAACGACGCCTGTTCGAAGAGGAGGCGGTCAGGATTGTGAATATGGCTGACGAGCAGGGACTTACCCTGCGCGTCCTGGGCTCGCTTGCGTTCCATATCCACTGCCAACAATATGATCGCCTTCAAAAACAGCTTGGACGGGCCTACACCGATATTGATTTTGCGGGCTATAAAAAGCAGGCTTCGAAGATCGGTCCGTTTTTATCCAAGCGGGGATACCGCGAGGATCTGGATGTCAATGTATTGTTTGCGGGAGAACGCCTGATCTTTAATCACCCCTCCAGTGGGCTGCATATCGACATCTTTTTTGATAAATTGAATTTCTGCCATGAGATTAACTGGGTGGGGCGCTTGGAGGTGGACCAACTCACTCTGCCTCTGGCTGAGATGTTATTGGAGAAGATGCAAATTGTAAAAATTAACGAAAAAGACATCATCGATACCTTGATGCTGCTGCTGGAACATCCCCTGGGCGATGATGACCATGAGACCATAAACATTGCCCGGATCAGCAAACTCTGTGCGAAAGATTGGGGTTTGTGGCGAACGATCACGATGAATCTAAAAAAAGTGAAGGGTTTGAGCCAGGGTTATGAACAACTCAGCGGCGAAGAAAAATCCCGCCTGGGTTCGCAAGTGGAGTTGGCCCTGGCAAAGATCAATGAAGAATCGAAATCAGCGGGTTGGCGGCTGCGTGAAAAGATCGGAGACCGGGTCAAGTGGTATCAGGAAGTTGATGACATTTTATAGAATAAATATTTTTTTGGAGGAATAGATGCCCTTTTGGTCAAAGAGTAGCAATGCTCGGCGGTTTCGCCTGTTCTTCGCAACAGATATTCATGGCTCGGAACCGACCTTCCGCAAATTTATCAATGCGGGCAAATTCTACAATGTGGATGTGCTGGTACTGGGAGGCGACATCACCGGCAAGATGTTGATCCCGATCATCGCGTTGGGGAATAATACCTACCGTGCCACCCTGCAAAGCAAACTTTACAACCTTCAAAAGGATGACCTGCCTGAATTTGGTTCCCGGCTGGCCAAGCTTGGTTTTTACAGCAGCGAAATGAACGAGCGGGAATATAGCGAACTTTCCGTGGATCCCGAGCAGGTCAACCGCCTTTACCTGGAAAAAGCCAACGAACGACTCGCCAGTTGGATCCGCTGGGCCGAAGAAAAACTTGCCGGGACCAATCTGCGCTGCTTTGTGACCGGCGGGAATGATGATGCCAAGGAAGTGGTCGACACCCTGAACCGGGAGGCAAAGGACAGGGTGATGGCGTGCGAGGAAAAGCTGGTCACCGTGAGCAAGGAAGGCCATACCATGGTCAGCCTTGGCTACAGCAACCCCACCCCGTGGAAGACGCCGCGGGAAATTGAAGAACCCGAATTGGTACAACGGATCAATGCCGTCTTTGAGGGAATAGATACTTGCGAGAAAGTCATCTTCAATATGCACGTGCCCCCGGTCGACAGCACGCTGGATACCTGCCCTCAACTGGACACCTCGACCGACCCGCCGACAGTCATCACCTCTGGGGGAGAACCGGTCCTCTTCGGCGCCGGCAGCCCGGCGGTGCGTGATGCGATCGAGCGCTACCAACCCCTGCTCTCCCTGCATGGGCACATTCATGAGTCGCGGAATGTCGCCAAGATCGGACGCACCACGGCGGTCAACCCGGGCAGCGAGTACGGCGAAGGGGTCTTGCGCGGAATCATTGTTTCCATCGCTGGCGATAAGGTCGAATCCACTCAGATGACTTCAGGATGAGCGGTGACTACTTATTTTGACTTGAGCCAGCCTCTCGAACCTGGAATGACCATCTATCCAGGCGACCCAATCCCCGGCTTCGGCCCGGCGGATGGAGTTGAACCGCCCTGGCGGGTGGCAGACCTGCATTTGGGGTCCCACACCGGAACGCATATTGACAGCGTCTCCCATTTCTTCCCCGGAGGAAAGAACGTCGATCAGTTTCCCATATCGCGCTTTATTCTTCCGGGGATCGTTTTGTCGTTGTCCGGTCTAACGGACAATGAGGTCATTTCTGAAGAACAAATTATGGAAGGATTAAAAAAGTTACCAGAAGGAGGAGCCGTTCTAATACAAACCGATTGGGACCAATATTGGAAGACAGACCGTTACCTGCGCCATCCCTATCTATCACCAGGGGCTGCCATGCAATTGATTGAGAGCAAAGCCAGCCTGGTTGGGATCGACGCCCTGAATGTTGATTCGACCGTTCAGTCCACCGACCATGTCCACCGCCTGCTCCTTGAGCGGGAAATCCTCATCGTGGAGAATCTGACTCATTTATCCGCTCTTCAGCCTGAAAAGGTCTACCAGTTTTCCTTCCTGCCGCTCCGCCTGGCAGGGATGGATGGTTCTCCGGTCCGGGCAGTGGCATGGTAAACCAATCCAACCTTATTCCAAAGGAGATGAACCATCATGACAACCACAAGCGAAGCTAATAAACCTGAAGTGTTTGTCCGCAAGGCAAGCGGCCTTGTCCGCACCGCTGGTGTGTGGGATGTCCTGGCCTATAACATCAACTTTACCAGCATCGGTCTGCTGTTGATCTTTTTGATCATGCTTGGTCCGGCATTTTATCCCGGCATTAATATGGCGTGGAGCGCAGTCATCTGTACGCTGATATTGATCCCCCTTTCCCTTGTGTTTGGTTATCTGTCTTCAACCATGCCGCGCTCCGGCGGGGATTACGTTTACGTCAGCCGTGTGCTTGGCCCGGCCATGGGTATGATGTCCAACTTCAACAATACCATGTGGTGGTTCTTCTATGGCGGCGTTCCCTCCGCATTTCTTGCCCGTTATGGCCTGGCGCCTTTCTTTCGCACCATGGGTATCTTCACTGGCAATACCAAACTGATCGATGTGGGCAACTGGTTCGCCAGCACGGCGGGCATGTTCATTTTTGGTACCTTGTTGATCTCGCTTCTTGTGTATGTTTTCGCGCGGGGCATGAGGACCTTCTTCCGGATCCAGAACATCCTGATCATCTTCGCCATCATCAGCACAGTGCTCAGCGCGCTGGTCTTCATAGGTAAAAGCCAGGTGGAAGTGATGGCCGCCTTCAATACCTACCTTGGCCCGCTCTCAGGCAAGCCGGATTTGGCTGCATACGTGTTAGCCACTGCATCGGAAGCCGGATTTACCATGGAGCCCTTTTCGCTAAGGAACACCATCCTCGCGATGACCTGGATTTACTTGAACCTGTCCTTCATGTCCTCCTCGGCTTACATTGGCTCCGAGGTGAAGGATGCCCGCCGCCTGCAGCTTTGGTCCATGCCGGTCACCCTGCTTGTGGTGGGTCTGGGTGTCTTGATCACGGTCGTTATTGTGGGGAATGCCGCCGGTTATGATTTTCTCGGTTCGCTTTCATGGGTGGATCCTGCAGAAATGGGATTGAGTTCCACACCGCTTTATACTGAACTGGCGTCTTACGTGAGCGGTAATTTGATCGTCGCTTTCCTGATCACCTTCGGGTTCATCTTCTGGAGCTATGCATGGCTGCCCGGGCAGATCATCAACGGCTCGCGCAACATCCTGGCCTACTCCATCGACGGATTGTTCCCGGCCTGGTTCCGCCAGGTGCACCCCAAGCTGCATACCCCGGTCCCGGCCCTGCTGACGATGGGCATTATGAGCATCATCGCCCTGGGCATCTACGTCTTCACGCCTTATTTCGCAACACTGGTGGGCATCTTCGGCTTCATCCTGAGCTTTGGCATGGTCTCCATTGCAGCCATCATGCTGCCCTTCCGCCTGCCGGACGTGTTTGAGACTTCCGCCGTGAACCAGCGCATCGGGCGGATTCCGGTGATCTCCATCATCGGTGTGCTCAGCCTGCTCTCGTGCATTTTCATGGAGTGGGTGTTCGTCAATGACCCGCTCTCGGGCATGACCCCCACCATGATTGCTTTCAACATCGTCGTCTTCCTGAGCGGGTTGGTGGTCTATTTTGTAGCCAAGTGGATCCAGGCGCGCCGCGGCGTGGATGTCTCTGTGAGCTACAAAGAAATTCCGAAAGAATAAGCGACTCCAGCATCATTTCTTGGGCGTGGTCCTCCTTTTTTGGAGGGAGGATCACGCTCCAAATGTCCTCTTGCCGGGAAGTATTTGTGCTTAATGAATGGCTTAAATGAGCTTGTGCAATTATTTTTATAAGGAGATAAATGTATGGCGACTGAAACGAAGACCAAGACTATCGTAAGCTCCTGGAATGAGTGGGATCCGCTCAAACACGTGATTGTGGGCCGCGCGGATGGCACCGTTGTCCAGGCACCGGAACCGGCCTGTGCGCGCGACTGGCCCAAATACGGTTTCCCCAAAGGGACCTATGGCCCTCTGCCGAAAGAGATGGAAGTAAAGGCCAACGAACAACTTGATAACTTTGCCAAATTGCTGGAGGAAAGAGGAATCAAGGTCGATCGTCCGACCCCGATCGATTTCACCCAGAAGGTGCAAACACCGGACTGGGTCCAGGATTCAATGTTCGGGGTCATGCCGCCTCGTGACCTCCTGGCAACGGTGGGTAACGAAATCCTTGAAGCGACCATGTCTCAGCGCAGCCGCTGGTTTGAGTTCATCTGCTACCGTCCTTTGCTGAACCGTTACTTCCAGGAAGACCCGAATTTCCGCTTCGAAGCCGCCCCCAAGCCGCGGCTGACGGATCGCACCTTTAAGATCGGTTTTTGGGATGAAGTTGAGACAAAGACCGAAGAGGAACAAATCGAACAATACACCATGAAGAAACAGTGGGCGCTGACAGAAGAGGAGCCTCTCTTCGATGCGGCGGATATTGGCCGCTTTGGGAAGGACCTGTTCGTGCAGCGTTCAACCTGCACCAATGCCTCCGGCATGTCCTGGCTGCGGCGCCACTTCCCGAACCACCGCGTTCACGAAGTGATGTTCAAGGAAGCCCATCCCATGCACATCGATGCGACCTTTGTCCCGGTCCGGCCCGGGCTGGCGATCAGCAACCGGCAGCGTGTTCCGCTCACCAAGGAGATGGTCGATCTGTTCAAAATGAACGATTGGGAAATCGTCGAGTGTGCCACGCCGGCTCACAGCGAAAAGGCACCGCTCTCCTTCTGCAGCGTTTGGCTCTCCATGAATGTGCTGGTGCTCGACCCGAAGACGATCTGCGTGGAGGCTTCAGAGACCGCCCAGATGGAACAGTTCGACGAGCTCGGCTTCAATGTCATTCCGGTTCCTTTCTGGGACGTGTCGGCGTTCGGCGGCGGATTGCATTGCGCCACAGCGGATGTCTATCGCGAGGGCAATTTGGAGGATTATTTCCCCAAGCAAATCGCAGGTTATTAACAATGATTACGGTAAACTAAAAAGAAAATAAACGGAGGAATCAATGAATAAAAGAAAAGTGATCATCATTGGCGCAGCTGGAAGAGATTTCCACAATTTCAATACCTATTATCGCAACAACGAAGCTTATGAAGTGGTCGCCTTTACGGCGGCTCAGATCCCGGATATTGCCGGGCGTGCTTATCCTGCCAAGTTAGCGGGCAAGCTGTATCCAAAAGGCATCCCGATTTACGATGAGAAGGACTTGCCGAAGCTGATCAAGAAATTGTCAGTCGATGAATGCGTTTTCTCCTATAGCGATGTCACCTATCAAAAGGTGATGGGAATGGGAGCCATCGTGGAAGCCTCAGGCGCCAGCTTCACTATGCTGGGTCCCAAAGATACCCAGCTTAAAAGCACCAAGCCGGTAATATCGGTCTGCGCGGTCCGGACAGGCTGTGGTAAAAGCCAGACCTCCCGCCGGGTGATTGAGATCCTAATGGCCAAGGGTTTGAAGGTCGTTGCCGTGCGTCACCCCATGCCTTATGGCGACCTGGTTGCGCAGAAGGTCCAGCGCTTTGCTGAAATTTCCGACCTTGCGAAGCACAAGTGCACGGTCGAAGAGATGGAAGAATATGAACCGCACGTGGTGCGCGGAAATGTCATCTATGCCGGTGTCGATTATGAAGCCATCCTTCGGGCAGCCGAGAAGGACCCCAAGGGCTGCGATGTGATCCTGTGGGACGGTGGGAACAACGATTTCCCGTTCTACCAGTCCGACCTGCAGATCACGGTGGTCGATCCTCACCGTCCGGGCCACGAGCTGATGTACTATCCCGGCGAGGTTTCCCTGCGCCTGGCGGATGTGGCGGTGATCAACAAGATCGACAGCGCTGATGCGGCCGGAATTCAGACCGTCCGCAAGAATATTGCGGCGATCAACCCCGGAGCAATCGTCGTCGATGCCGCCTCCACGTTGGATGTGGATGATCCCTCCGTCATCAAGGGCAAAAGGGTGCTGGCGATCGAGGATGGGCCGACCCTCACCCATGGCGAAATGAAGATCGGGGCGGCGGTCGTCGCCGCGCAGAAGTTCGGCGCCGCCGGGTTTGTCGACCCGCGTCCTTATACCGTTGGCAAACTCAAGGATACCTTCAAGACCTATCCCAATATCGGCGTGCTTTTGCCCGCCATGGGTTATGGCAAGCAGCAGTTGAAGGACCTGGAGGCCACCATCAATCGCACCGACTGCGACTCGGTGGTCATCGGAACCCCGATCGACCTCAGCCGGATCATCAAGATCAACAAGCCGTTCACCCGGGTTTATTACAACTTGCAGGAGATCGGCCGGCCCAATCTTGACGGCGTTCTGGGAGACTTCATCAAGAAGCACAAACTCGGCTAGAAATGTCTGCCAATAATCATTGACATTTTCAATAAAGGTAGTAGAATACCGCTCAATATGCTAACCTCTGCCCGCTATTATTTTGCGTACTACTTTTACGGTCTCCGCAATTCGGTTGCCGTTGGTGGCGCTTAAGCGAACAGAGTAGTAATTTTCTGTAAGTGTAAAGGGCGAAACCACACGGTTTCGCCCTTTTTTATTTTTTTACCTAGGAGAGCTTTATGCCAATACGTGGAATCCGCGGCGCGACTACAGTCACAGCAGACGAACCAGACCTCGTCTTGCAAGCCACCCGCGAATTAATTGAAGCAATTCTGGCTTCAAACTCCGGGCTGAAAACTGAGGATATGAGCAGTGTTATTTTTACTGTCACCGAGGACCTTGTTTCAGTTTTTCCTGCACAAGCTGCCCGCGAGATGGGTTGGGATCAGGTGCCCATGGTTTGTGCCCGTGAAATCCCCGTAAAAGGCAGCCTGCCGCATTGTGTTCGTGTGCTTATCCACTGGAATACGGAAAACGCACAAAACAAAATCAAACACATCTATTTACGAAACGCAGTAACTCTAAGGCCTGATCTTAGTGAATGAGAATTATGACGATGTAAACGAAGAAAATATACTGCCTTGATCAAAATAAGTAACGCCATCTCTCCCGCGTGGAGCCTGCAGAAGAAAAATGGAGAACAAAATGTTGATTATTATGAAACCCAATTCCACAGCCAAACAAATCGAAGATGTTGTTAATGCAGTTAAGGAAAATAATCTTACACCGCATATCACACAAGGTGTCGAAACCACCATTATTGCTGCCGTTGGTGAGTTTCATGCTCCATCACTGGATCCGTTCGAAGTGTTGGATGGAGTTGAAAGCGTGAAACGCATCTCACAACCCTTCAAACTTGGTTCGCGTCAGGTTCATCCCGAAAACTCGATTTTTCCAATTGATGGATTCAGCGTCGGCGGGAATGAAATTGCTATCATTGCGGGACCCTGTTCGGTCGAGTCCAGGTCCCAGATTCTCGAAACCGCCCAGGCTGTCCGCGAGGCGGGAGCGAATGCACTGCGTGGTGGGGTTTTCAAACCGCGAACTTCCCCGTATGCCTTTCAAGGCCTTGGAGAAGAAGGTCTTGAATATATGGCCGAAGCCCGTGAACTGACAGGCATGCCTCTTATCGTTGAGATCATGTCTCAAACCCAACTCGAAATGATGATGAAGTATGTGGATGTGTTTCAGGTAGGTGCGCGCAACATGCAGAACTTTAACCTGTTGCGGGCACTCGGTGAAACCCGCAAGAGCGTTTTGCTTAAGCGCGGCCTTTCAGCAACCATCGAAGAACTTCTCATGTCCGCTGAATACATTCTTGCAGGAGGCAATAAACAGGTCATGTTGTGCGAACGCGGGATCCGTACATTTGAAACGGCGACGCGCAATACGACCGATATCAATGCCATTCCGGTGTTGAAGAATCTAACCCACCTGCCCGTTATTCTCGACCCATCACATTCAACAGGGAATGCGGATTACGTCGCAGCCATCGCTCGCGCGGCGATTGCCGCCGGCGCCGATGGACTGATCGTCGAAGTTCATCCCGATCCCGCCCACGCCATTTCAGACGGCAAACAGTCTCTACGACCTGAAAAGTTCGCAGAGATGGTGAAACAGGTCGGCCAAATTGCGCAGGTCATGAACCGTTCTCTGGCTGTACCAAAGACGGTAAAGGTGTAACATGGCGGAGGGCGATGACTTTATTCTCTCAAGATCTAGAATTGCCATCATTGGTCTCGGCCTGATGGGCGGTTCGCTTGCGCTGGCATTGAAGGGAAAATGTGACGCGATCTTTGGCATTGATTCAGATCAGCCTACCCTGGAGATGGCTCGCCGCGAACACATCGTCGATCGTGTCGACAATGACCCTGCCAGGATATTACCTGAGGCGGAGGTTGTCATCCTGGCTGTACCAGTCTCAGCGATATTGGCCTTGCTTGAACAGCTGCCATCTATTATGCCAAACCCTTGCATTGTGCTTGACGTGGGCTCAACAAAAAAACAAATAGCCGAAGCGATGTCACATTTGCCGGAGCGTTTCACCCCCATTGGCGGGCACCCGATTTGCGGGAAGGAAAAACTTACCCTTGCCAATGCAGATGCATCCCTCTACCATGCTGCGCCATTCATCCTCACACCGTTGGAAGGAACAGCACCGAGGGCATTATCTGCCGCTCAGCAAATTATCGAAGCCATTGGAGCAACGGCTGTAATCATCGACGCCGTGGATCATGATCATGCTCTGGCATTCACCAGTCACCTGCCATTCTTGCTTTCGTCAGCGCTCATCCATGCCACACCAGCTGACGCAACTCGTTTCATCGGTCCCGGTTTCAGATCCGTTAGCAGGCTCGCAGGGACACCCTCTTCCGTGATGTTGGGAGTCCTCCAATCGAATCGCGAGAATGTGATCGAGGCAGTCTCGCAGTTCCGTACAGCGCTGGATGAATTTGAAGTTTCTTTACGAGCGGGGGATGACAACCGGCTTAAGGGGCTTTTGGATTATGCCGCTGCACAATACTCTGACCTGATGTCTGTCCAATGACAACGGAATTGCAAATCATCCCCATCAATCATCCGCTCCATGCCGTTGTCCGCGTGCCCGGTTCGAAGTCCTTGACCAACCGCGCCCTGCTCATTGCTTCCCTGGCGGACGGAAAGACTGGCCTCACGAATGCATTATTCTCCGATGACTCCTCGTATTTCGCCAAAGCCCTGCAAGCTCTGGGCTTCGACATTCAAATGGACGAAAAAGAGCATGAAATAACCGTCAACGGGCTTGGCGGAATAATTCCTGAAGCCAAGGCTGACCTTTTCATTGGCAATGCGGGAACAGCGGCACGTTTCCTGACCGCATTCTTGACCCTTGGGCATGGAGAGTACATAGTCGATGGTGATTCTCGTATGCGGGAAAGACCCATCGGTGATCTGCTTGCGGCGCTCATGCCACTGGGTGCAAATCTCAGTCCAGCACGGGCCGAGGACAAATCCTGGTTGGATGACGTCTCCAGCATTTGTCCTCCTGTAAAAATCAGTGCAGCCGGTCTTCGCGGGGGCAGAACGCAAATTGCCGGGAATATCTCCTCCCAGTTTTTATCAGCCTTGTTGATGATTGCGCCATATGCAAAGATGCCAGTTGAAATCACTCTTTCATCCGAACTCAACTCCAAGCCTTATGTGGATATGACTCTTTCCATCATGCAGGATTTTGGCGTGGAAATAAAGCGAGATGGATATCAATCCTTCTGCATCCCAATCACGAAATACGAACCGCGATCCGAGTATGCCATCGAATCAGACGCATCTGCGGCATCTTATTTCTTTGCCGCACCCGCCTTATGCGGAGGCAAAGTCAAAGTAGAAAACGTTTCGAGAAATTCGAAACAAGGCGACATGGCCTTTCTCGACCTTTTACAGCATATGGGATGTTCTATATCAGAAGCAGAAAATCATATTATTGTCACCGGCGCTATTGATTTGCAGAGCATTGACGCCGATATGAGAGACATCCCTGATACTGCGCAAACTCTCGCCATTCTTGCACCGTTCGCTGCCTCTCCGACTCGGATACGTGGCATCGCCTCCGCCCGGCTTAAGGAAACAGACCGTATCCACGCCACATGCACCGAGCTTACGCGGCTCGGCGTGCAAGTCGATGAGCATGATGACGGCATGACCATTTACCCCTGCAAGAAGTTCAATCCTGCCCGCATCCAGACTTATAATGATCACCGCATGGCATTGGCATTTTCGCTGATTGGCCTTCGCGTCCCAGGCGTGTCCATTGAAAATCCGGATTGTGTGTCGAAAACCTTCCCTGGTTATTTTGAAGTGCTCAATACTCTTTATCATAACCAACCTGATGATATTATCCCGATCTTAGTATGATCTCATGCAATCAACCTTTATTCAACTTGGTCTGACCGGTTATCCGCTCGGACATAGCCTCTCTCCGAAGATCCATTCTGCAGCGCTGTCGGAATTTGGTCTGCAGGGTGACTATTCCCTTTTTCCAGTTCTGCCAGATGACCGGCAAGGCATGAAGGTTTTGCTAAACCGTGTTCGTGAACAAAACATCCGCGGATTAAATGTAACCATCCCACATAAAGAGAAAATTATTCCTTTGCTGGATGAGCTAACTCCCACAGCCAGAGCGATCGGCGCAGTTAATACTATCTTTCTGCATAAGGGTAAACTCATTGGAGAGAATACGGATGCTGCCGGATTCTCAACAAACCTGAAACAAAAAACCGGCTTTCCGGACCTTGGTCAGCCTCCTGCGGCGCTAATCCTTGGCGCAGGAGGATCAGCACGAGCTGTCGTCTATGCCTTGAATACTGACGGTTGGCAGGTGACCATTGCCGCACGGCGAATCGATCAAGCTGAAGAAGTTGCGCGGAGCTATAAGAATGTTGAGATAATGGAATTCAATGAACGGACATTGAAAAACATAAATCCTCAACTGATCGTCAACACGACGCCCATCGGCATGGTTCCTGACACCGATCGATCCCCGTGGCCTGACCTGCCGATGCCGCAAAACACGATAGTTTATGATTTGGTTTACAATCCGCGTGAGACTAAGCTGGTCAGGGATGCCCGAGCCCAGGGGTTATCAGCATTCACCGGTATCGGCATGCTGATCGAACAAGCCACCCGAGCTTTTGAAATCTGGACAGGATATCGTCCATCCCGTTCTGCTCTTATGAACGCCGTTGATCGATGATCTTCAAACTGGAGAAAATATGTTGCGCTTTTTGACTGCAGGCGAATCGCACGGCGAGGCATTGTCTGCCATTTTGGATGGAATACCGGCAGGTTTGCTCGTCTCCGTGTCAATGATTAACCACGAGCTGTCTCGCCGCCAAAAAGGCTATGGTTCTGGCGGACGCATGAAGATCGAGTCTGATTCTGTTCAGATCCTTGGTGGAATCCTGTCCGGGGAAACGACAGGCGCCCCGATCGCATTGCTTGTAAAAAATGAGGACCATGTCAAATGGAAGGGTAAAGCCATCGAACCGATGACCGCCCCGCGCCCCGGTCATGCGGATCTAACCGGAGCGGTGAAATATGGCTACAAGGATTTGCGCTTCTCGCTCGAACGCGCATCCGCCAGGGAAACCGCCATGCGCGTTGCAGCCGGTGCGGTCTGTAAACATTTTCTTGCCCAGTTTGGCATCCTCATTGGAGGATATGTCGCGTCCATAGGCAGTGTGCGTGTCGAATTTGGCGATATGCCTTATACAGAACGATTTACCCTCGCCGAAGAATCGGATGTACGCTGCCCGGTCAATGCCTTTGAAGAGAAAATCCGCGGTGAAATTGAACAGACCATCCGCGGAAAAAACACGTTGGGAGGTGTAATCGAGATCGCCGCATTGAATGTACCAGTTGGGCTGGGAAGTTTCGTCCAATGGGACAAACGTCTTGATGCCAAACTTGCCATGGCGATGATGTCCGTGCCGGCCATCAAAGGCGTCGAAATCGGGGACGCCTTTGAAAATGCCACGCTTCCCGGCACCCAGGCGCATGATGCGCTTGGGCTGGAACATCAAACCATTAACCGCTTGTCGAACAGGGCGGGTGGCATTGAGGGTGGGATTTCAAACGGGCAGCCGATCCTTATCCGAGCGGCGATGAAACCGATTGCAACCACCCTGACTCCTCAGCAGACCGTTGACCTGGCGACAGGGCAGGAATCGCCCACCAGGTATGAACGCTCCGATTTCTGTCCGGTTCCCCGGGCTGTGCCAATCCTTGAAGCCATGGCTGCTTTCATGCTGGCAGATGCACTGATTGAAAAGCTTGGCGGCGATTCACTGAACGAAATGAAACCGAGATTTGAACAATTAAGAAAGGCAAGACTTGAAGATCTACCCATGGACAACACTCCTCACATTCTCTGGGAATAATAATGAATCATATATTTATCTACGGGGCTCCCGGATCGGGAAAAACTACTGTCGGACATGCCCTTGCACAACGATTAGAGTTGCCTTTCATTGACCTTGACCATGCCATCGAGGTAAATTTCGGATTGACCATCCAGTTCATCATGGAGCAGCAAGGAGAACCTACATTTCGGGACATGGAAACTGCTGCAATAAGAATGGTTGTGAATAGCGAAGAAAGCGTGGTCGCCCTCGGAGGTGGTTCACTCTTGCGCGAGGAGAATCGTGCGCTTGCGGAAAAAAACGGTCGAATAGTTTTGCTTTCCGCAGAGGATGATACCCTGCTAGGCAGACTCGATTCTGATGTCAATAAACGACCATTGTTAATAGGCGACATTAAGGAGAATTTATCCCGGTTGCTTTCCAGGCGGGAAGCTCATTACAGGTCATTTGCGCTATCCATCCAAGTGGACAATAAATCAATAAGCCAAATTGCTCTGGAAGCCCAATCAGCTTTAGGCCGCTATCACCTCTCGGGCATGGGCCATTATGACATCGTTGTGCAGAATTTTCTTGTTGAACAGGCTGGCGATTTCCTACTCAAGCATGGATTAAAAAATCCCATTCTCGTGACCGATGAAAATGTAAAAAAGCTTCATGCTGAGAAGGTCGTTGCTTCATTGCGAGATTCTGGATTTAATCCCAAGGTCATTACCATCCCTGCGGGTGAGGCTTATAAAACACTCGACACTATTAACTCTCTCTGGCATGGATTTGTCGAAAACGGACTGGATCGTAAAAGTACGGTCATTGCATTAGGCGGTGGCGTGGTCGGCGATATGGCTGGTTTCGCCGCAGCCACCTTTATGCGCGGAGTGGGGTGGGTTGCCCTGCCGTCCACCTTGCTAGCGATGGTGGACGCATCGATCGGCGGCAAAACAGGGTTTGACTTACCTGAAGGCAAGAATCTCATCGGTTCTTTTTACCCGCCCAGATTGGTTTTGGCGGACCCGCAAGTGTTAAGAACTTTACCGGAAGAAGAGCTCATCTCCGGTCTCGCTGAGGTGGTAAAGGCTGGGGTCATCTCCGACCCGATACTATTTCAATTGTGTTTACGTGGTTTCAAGCATGCCATCGAAAATCTTGAAGATATAGTTAAGCAAGCGGTGGCAGTAAAGATACAAGTTATCGAAGAGGACCCGTTCGAAAACGGTATCCGCGCAAAGCTTAATCTCGGTCACACGGTGGGACACGCCGTTGAAAAAGCCAGTGGATATCGAATACGGCATGGCGAGGCGGTGGCCATCGGAATGGTAGCTGAAGCGAAACTGGCTGAACGTTTAAAGGTGGCAGAAAAAGGTCTGTCAGATACAATTGCCGAGACGCTTCGGGGGCTGAACCTTCCCATCGACATCCCTGGCGATTTGCCGCGTAATGAAATCATCCGAGCTATGAGCCTGGACAAGAAAAGAGCCAATGGAATTGTACGATTCGCTTTGCCAGTGGAGATCGGCAGGGTTGAGTTGGTGGATGTGGAGAATTTGGATAGGGTACTGGAGGAAAAATGAAGATATTAGTCTTGCATGGGCCGAACTTGAACCTGCTGGGTGCCCGGGAACCGGAGATCTATGGCTCGATGACCCTGGGTGAAATTGACGCGAAGCTGGTCGAGCTGGGAAAATCTCTTGGCGCAGACGTGAAATGCCTTCAATCGAATCACGAGGGAGAGCTGATTGACGCTTTGCACGACGCGCGCACCTGGGCGAACGGAGTTTTGTTTAATCCCGGGGGCTATACACATACCTCTGTTGCTTTGCGGGATGCAATCGCTGCAATTGGAATCCCTGTGGTCGAAGTGCATCTTTCAAATGTATATGCGCGCGAGGAATTCAGGCATCATTCAATGATCTCTGCAGTCTGCAAGGGAAAAGTAATTGGTTTCGGTTGGAAATCCTACGCGCTCGGACTGAGGGGATTATTGGAAGCTTGATATTCCAAAACGTGAAAAATAAACAATAGTGTTTTGTTACAGCAATCCTTCGTTCACAAGCAATTCAGCATTATAGATCGAGCCTCCAGCGGCACCGCGAATGGTGTTGTGGGATAGCACCACAAACTTGATATGGAATAATGGATCGCTCCTTACCCGTCCGACGACAGTGGTCATTCCCTTTCCTGTCAGCCGGTCAAGGCGAGGTTGGGGGCGATCGTTCTCATCCCTCAGCAGCATGACGGGCTGCGGCGAGCTTGGGAGCGCTCGGGCTTCCGGTGGAGCCTGGTAGGAACTCAAGGCTTGAATGGCTTGCTCCGGGGTGGCGGCGGATGTCAACTCAACAGATGCGCAGACGGTGTGCCCGTCGATGACCGCCACCCGGTTGGTGTGTGCCGAGAATTTAGTTTCCGCCAACTGGATGGTGTTATTCACCAGTTTTCCAAGCATTTTTCGGGGTTCCCACTCTACCTTTTCCTCCTCGCCACCGATGAAGGGAATGACGTTATCGGCGATGTCGAGGGATGCGACTCCCGGATAGCCTGCTCCTGATAGGGCTTGCAGGGAAACGACAAATACCTTCTGCAGCCCGAAGGCATCCTGTAAAGCCTTCAAAGCGACGGTCAACCCGGTGCTGGTGCAGTTGGGATTGGTGAGAATCGCTCCGCTCCAACCGTGATT
>Ga0315290_10000481_pt1 | contig 25877 bp, 17 predicted proteins | sample YL17G12_0_MG_FD_203627 | JGI IMG/M metagenome (GOLD analysis project Ga0315290, IMG submission 203627) | Sediment microbial communities from Yellowstone Lake, YNP, Wyoming, USA - YL17G12_0 | ecosystem: Environmental > Aquatic > Freshwater > Lake > Sediment | place: USA: Wyoming | collected... | reverse complement strand
AAATAGGTGATTGGTTGGATTTGGGGGATAATTTGCTTGACGTGGATGGATTGGGTTTGGTACCATAGTAGAATCCGAGTGGGGTGAGATTGGTTCCCCGCAAAGGAAGAGTGTGTGATTAACCGATTTACGCGAAACATAGTTCGGGAGAAGGTCTGATGCAGCGAGGAAGATTGGGATCGATAGCGTGGTTGGTGGTGTTGGTTTTGACGGTAGGGATGGCGACGAGTTCGGCGTTAGCTGAGACTATCTATGTTAAGGAGGGCGGCACAGGGGGCGGTACGAGCTGGGCTGATGCGTACGGGGATCTTCAGGATGCGCTGGGCGATGCTAGTAGCGGGGATGAGATATGGGTGGCGGCTGGGACATATTATCCTACCTGGGATTACGGGCTGGGGATTGGTGACCGCGGCAAGCATTTTCGTATGATAAATGGGGTGGGGATTTACGGAGGATTTGCCGGGACTGAAACCGCTCTGGATCAACGCGATGTGGGAAACAACGAAACGATTCTTTCCGGCGATATCGGCACGCCGGGAGATGATAGCGATAATTGCTATCACATATTCTATCATCCAGATGGTACTGACCTGGCTGCAACCGCTGTACTTGATGGCTTTACGATTACCGCCGGGAATGCCAATGGTTCCGGAGAGCACCGCCACGGCGGCGGGATGTATAATAACAACAGCAGCAGCCCGACAGTGACTGGGTGTACGTTCGGTGGCAATTCGGCTTACCTGGATGGCGGCGGGATGTATAACAGCGACAACAGCAGCCCAACGGTAACTGGCTGCACCTTTAGCGGCAACTCGGCTGGTGACGATGGCGGCGGGATGGCTAATAGCGACAACAGCAGCCCAACGGTAACTGGCTGCACCTTTAGCGGCAACTCGTCTAATTACTGGGGTGGCGGGATGTATAACTACTCCAGCAGCCCAGCAGTGAGTGGCTGCACATTCACCGGCAATTCGGCTGGCCTTGGTGGCGGGATGTGGAACAACTCCAGCAGCCCGACAGTGAGTGGCTGCACATTCACCGGCAACTCGGCTGGCTATGGTGGTGGGATGAAGAACTCCTCCAGCAGCCCGGTAGTAATGAACTGTACCTTCAGCGGCAACTCGGCTGGCGAAAGGGGCGGTGGGATGGATAGCGGCTCCAGCAGCCCGACAGTGAGTGGCTGCACCTTCATCGACAACTCGGCTGGGGATGGTGGCGGGATGTATAACTCCTCCTCCAGCAGCCCGACAGTGAGTGGCTGCACATTCACCGGCAATTCGGCTGGTGGCGATGGTGGCGGGATGCTTAACAATTACAGCAGCAGCCCGATAGTGACCAATTGCACGTTCGCCAGCAACTTGGCTGACGTATACGGGGGTGGGATGTATAACGAAGACTCCAGCAGCCCGAAACTAAGGAATTGTATCCTCTGGGGCAATACCGCAGCTTCGGAGGGCAATGAGATTTATAATGACAGCGGCGGTATCCCCGTAATTAGTTACTGCGATATTGGCGGATGTTTTCCCGGCGGATTATGGGATACTTCTCTGGGCGCCGACGGTGGTGGCAATATCGATGTTGATCCCGTGTTTGTCGATGCGGACGGCGGTGATGATACGCCCGGAACCGAAGATGATAATTTGAGACTTCAAGTGGGCTCGCCCTGTATTGACACTGGTGATAGCAGCGCGGTAACGGTAGGAACCGATATGGATGGCCAGTTGCGTATCATGGACGGTGATAATGATGGCACGGCTATAGTTGATATGGGGGCATACGAATACTATGGTGATGCTTATGAACCGGTTGTGATTTATGTTAATGGAGACGCTACGGGGACTAATACAGGTTTATCCTGGGCTGATGCTTACGTTGATCTTCAGGATGCTCTGGATGCGGCAATCATCGGCGATGAAATTTGGGTGGCGGCCGGAACATATTATCCTTCCGTTGAGGTTGGCGGCAGCGGTTCTCGCTACCAAAGCTTCCAGATGAAGAACTATGTGGCGATCTACGGTGGATTTGCCGGGACTGAAACCAGTTTGGACCAACGCGACGTGGGAAACAACGTCGCGATTCTTTCCGGCGATATCGGAATAGTATCTGATGATTCTGATAACTGCTACCATGTCTTTTATCATGCATCGGGTTTGACTCTCAACGCTAGCGCCGTACTTGACGGCTTTACCATCACCGCCGGTACTGCCGATGGTTCCGGAGTGCACAGCAGCGGCGGTGGGATGTATAACAAGAACAGTAGTCCGAGTGTGACTGGCTGCACGTTCAGTGGCAACTCGGCTAAATACGACGGTGGCGGCATGTATAACGACTTCGGCAGCCTGACAGTTAGCAACTGTACCTTCATGGGCAACTCGGCTGGTGACGATGGCGGCGGGATGTATGACTACTTCTGCAGTTCGACAGTGACCGGCTGCACATTCACTAGCAACTCGGCTGGTGACGATGGCGGCGGGATGTATCACTCCTCCAGCGGCCCGACAGTGAGTGGCTGCACATTCACTGGCAACTCGGCTGGTGACGATGGCGGCGGGATGCATGACTCCTCCGGCTGCCCGACAGTGACCGGCTGCACCTTCACCGGGAATTCGGCTGGTGATTGCGGTGGGATATATAACTACGACAGCAAGGCGACATTCACCAACTGCACGTTCGCCAGCAACTTGGCTGATTTCGGCGGCGGGATGTGTAACTGGGGCTCCAGCACCCAGACAATAACCGGCTGCATGTTCATCGACAACTCGGCTGGGGATGGTGGCGGGATGTACAACAGGGATTCCGGTAGCCTGATAGTGACCAATTGCACGTTCGCCAGCAACTTGGCCGATTTCGGCGGCGGGATGTATAACTGCTACTCCAGCAGCCCGATGGTGACTGGCTGCATCCTCTGGGGCAATACCGCAGCTTCCGAGGGCAATGAGATTTACAATGATCCCGGTATTTCCTATCCCTGTACCGCGGTAATCAGTTACTGCGATATTGCCGGCTGTCTTGACGGTGGATCATGGGATACTTTTCTGGGCACCGACGGAGGCGGTAATATCGACATGGATCCATTGTTTGTCGATGCGGCAGGTGGTGATTTCCATCTGGAGGTAATTTCCACCTGCATAAATGCAGGGGATAACAGTGCACCATCACTTCCGGCAACCGATTTCGATGGTGATCCACGAATTATTTATGGCATAGTGGATATAGGGGCTGACGAGGTTGCTGGTGATGTATTAATTTCCTTGAATGTTACAATCGAACCATCTACAGGAGCATGTACGGTGACGCTCGACCCGACAGGGGGAATGTATCCTCTGGGAACAGAGGTTAGCATTACTGTTGATGGGGAAGAAGGCTTTATTTTTGATAACTGGAGCGGTGATCTTAGTGGCAATGACAACCCAGCCACGATCACGATGGATTCCCCTAAGTATGTCACTGCCCACTTTACCTTTAACGGCGATGTTATCTATGTGGATGCCGACGCAACCGGTTCAAATAATGGCACATCATGGGCCGATGCCCTTACCGACCTGCAGGATGGGCTGGATTCGGCAGGCAGCGGTGATGAGATCTGGGTGGCGGCGGGGACGTATAAGCCCACATCAGATTATGGGTTGGGGATAGGCGATCGGGGCAGGCATTTTCGTATGATAAATGGCGTAGGGATTTACGGCGGATTTGCCGGTACTGAAACCGCTCTGGATCAACGGGATGCGGGAAATAACGTAACGATTCTTAGCGGGGACATCGGTATTCTGGGCAATAATTCTGACAACTGCTACCATGTTTTTTATCATCCGGATGGTACTGATCTGGATACAACCGCTGTACTCGACGGTTTTACGATTACCGCCGGCCATGCCGACGGTGCTGGAGGCCATGACTACGGCGGCGGGATGTATAGCTCAGGAAGCAGTCCGATAGTGAGTAACTGCATATTCAGCGGCAACTGGGCTAAATACGGGGGTGGCGGGATGCAGAACTCTTCGAGCAGTCCGACAATAAGCAATTGCACATTCAGCGGCAACTGGGCTGGCTGCGGCGGCGGGATGTATGACGCTAACAGCAGCTCGACAGTGACCAACTGCATCTTCACGAGCAACTCGGCCGGCGGGTACGGCGGTGGGATGTATAACGGTAACAGCAGCCCGACAGTAACCAACTGCATTCTCTGGGGCAACTACTCGGGGAACAGTGGCGGCGGGATGTATAATAACTGGTCTAGCAGCCCTACAGTGACCAACTGCATACTCTGGGGCAATGCGGCAGCTTCCGGGGGCAATAGGATTTATAACGAGGCCGGTAGTGTCCCGGTAATCAGTTACTGCGATATTGTAAACTGTTTTTATAGCGGATCATGGGCTACTTCGCTGGGTGTTGACGGGGGCGGCAATATCGACGGCGATCCTTTGTTTGTCGATGCGGCAGGCGGTGATTTCCATCTCCAGGAAACTTCCCCTTGCATAAACGCAGGGGACAACATCGCCCCATCTCTTCCAGTGACAGATTTCGAGGGTGATCCACGAATTATTTATGGCATAGTGGATATAGGGGCGGACGAGGTTGCTGGTGATGTATTGATTTCGTTGAATGTTACAATCGAACCGTTCGAAAGAGCATGTACAGTGACGCTTGACCCGGCAGGGGGATTGTATTCTTTGGGAACAGAGGTTACTGTTACCGTTGAAGCGGAGGAAGGCTATGTTTTTGATAGATGGAGCGGTGATCTTAGCGGCAGTGACAACTCGGGTACGCTTACTATGGATTCACCTAAGTATGTCACCGCGCACTTTGCGATTAACAGCGATGTTATCTATGTGGACGACGATGCAACCGGTTTAAACAGCGGTTCGTCATGGGATGATGCCCTTACCGATCTGCAGGACGCCCTGGACGTTGTGGCAATTAGCGGCAAAGATATCTGGGTGGCGGCGGGGATGTATCATCCGTCCGTGATGATTGGCGGCAGCATACCTCCCTATCGAACCTTCCAGATGATAAATGGCGTAGCTATTTACGGCGGATTTGACGGGAGTGAAACGGCACTGGATCAGCGTGATGTGGGCAACAATGAAACCATCCTTAGCGGCGCTATGCCTGGATACAACTGCTTGCGCGTTTTTTATCATCCAGATGGTACTAATCTGGATGCGAGCGCCGTACTCGATGGCTTTACCGTTACCGCCGCCGAGTGTGGGATGAGTAACGAGTACAGCAGCCCGACAGTGACCAACTGTACATTCACCGTCAACTGGTCTGAAGGCAATGGTGGCGGGATGTATAACTACTCCAGCAGCCCGACAGTTAGTAACTGCACATTCAGCGGAAACTCAGCCTGGGACAATGGCGGCGGGATGTACAACGAATGGATTAGCAACCCGACAGTGAGTAACTGCACGTTCGCCGGCAATGATGGCGGCGGGATGGCAAACAAGATCAGCAGTCCGACGGTGATACACTGCACATTCATCGGTAATGATAATGGCGGGATGTATAACAGCGAGTACAGCAGCCCGACAGTGACGAACTGTACATTCACCGGCAACTCGGCTGGCTCCGTTGACGGTGGCGGGATGTATAACAGCAACTTCAGCAGCCCGACAGTGACTGGCTGCATTTTCAGCGGCAATTCGGCTTATGACGGCGGCGGGATGTTTAACTACGAAGATAGCAGCCCGCGGGTGATGGGCTGTACCTTCACCGGCAACGTGGTTATCAGATACGGGGGCGGGATGTGTAATGAGTACGGCAGCCACCCGGCAGTAACGGGCTGCATCTTCTGGGGCAATTCCGCATTTTACTATGGGGACGATGAGATTTATAATCACGCTGGCACCTCTAGCGCCAGTATCCCGGTAATCAGTTACTGCGATATTGGTGGTTGCGGTGGCAGCGGGGCAGGTTGGGATGGCGATTTGGGCACGGACGGAGGCGGTAATATCGACGGGGATCCGCTGTTTGTCGATGGTGACGGTCCTGATGATACTTACGGAACTGAAGATGATGATTTGAGGCTTTCAGCGGGTTCGCCCTGTATCGACGCTGGTGACAACATCGCTGTAACAGTGGGAACCGATCTGGATGGACAAGGGCGTATCATGGAGGGTGATGATGATGGCAGGGCTATAGTTGATATGGGGGCTTATGAATATTATGGTGATGCTTATGAACCTGTTGTGATGTATGTTAATGCAGGGGCTACGGGGGGTAATAACAATGGGTTGAGCTGGGAAGATGCATTTACATTGTTGCAGGATGCGCTTGATGCGACAATCTTCGGCGATGAGATATGGGTGGCGGCTGGGACGTATTATCCTTCCGTGGAGGTTGGCGGCAGCGGTTCTCGCTACAGAACCTTCCAGATGAAAAACGGTGTGGGGATTTACGGCGGATTTGCCGGGATTGAAACCGCTCTGGATCAACGCGATGTGGGAAACAACGAAACGATTCTTTCCGGCGATATCGGTATTTCGGGTAATAATTCCGACAACTGCTACCATGTTGTTTATCATTTATATGCTAATCTGGATTCGACAGCCATACTGGACGGCTTCACGATTACCGCCGGCAATGCAGACAGTTCTGGATACGGCGGCGGGATGTATAACAGTAGTAGTAGCCCGACAATTGCCAACTGTACCTTCACCGGCAATTCGGCTGGCAGGTATGGCGGCGGGATGCATAACATCTCCAGCAGCAGCCCGACAGTGATGGGCTGCACGTTCACCGATAATGATGGTGGCGGGATGTATAACGGTTGGGGAAGCAGCCCGAGGGTGACTGGCTGTACGTTCGCCGGCAACTCGGGTGAGGGCGGCGGCGGGATGTATAACGACCACCCCAGCAGGATGACAGTGACTGACTGTATGTTCGCTGGAAACTCGGCTGATTCCAGCGGCGGCGGGATGTATAACTACTTCAGCAGCCCGAGTGTGACTGGCTGCACCTTCATAGGCAACTCGGCTGGTGACTGCGGCGGCGGTATGGCTAATCGGACCAGCAGGCCGGTCGTGCTCAACTGCATACTGCGGGGCAATACCGCAGTTTCCGGGGGCAATGAAATTGCTTTAATGGACTCTTCGACAATAGATGCGGCTTACTGTGATGTTGAGGGTGGTCAGTTTGGTATATATGATGATGGTTCAGGTAACGTGATTAATTGGGGCGGCGGTAATATCGATGCCGATCCGCTGTTTGTTACGGGGCCGTTGGGGGATTACTATTTGAGCCAGGTGGCGGCGGGTCAAGGGGTGAATAGTCCGTGTGTGAATGCGGGCAGTGATATGGCAGAAAATTTGGGGATGGATACATACACAACGCGCAGCGATGAGATTGTTGACCTGGGGATTGTGGATATGGGATATCACTATTCCATAGTCACGGACCCAGACGTGAACGGGGATGGGCGCGTGGACCTGGTGGATTTCGGGATTGTTTCGGGATGGTGGATGGATAGTCCCTGCGATGTGGGCAATAATTTTTGTGGCGAGGCTGACATCGACCATACGGGTGATGTTGGACTGGGTGATTTGTTTATGCTGGCCGGGAATTGGCTGGCAGGTGTTTGTTTTCCTACGGCGGCATTTGGTCCTGAGCCGGCAGATGGAGCAGCAGATGTGAAGATAAGACCGGAGCTAAGCTGGTCCGCGGGAGAATGTGCGGTATCGCACAATATATACTTTGGCACGGGGAGTCCGGGTGAATTCCAAGGCAATCAGACTGAGACCACATTTGACCCGGGGGCATTGGAATTAGAGACTACGTATTATTGGCGGATCGATGAGGTTCAAGGTGACAGCAGCGTTGTAGAGGGTGATGTCTGGAGGTTTACGACTCGATCTGATATGCTTGTTGGGCGGTGGGAGTTGGATGAATCGAGTGGTACGGTTGCCAGTGATAGTGTGGGGGGCCATGATGGGACACTTATGGGTGATCCGGTGTGGCGGCCGGGGGATGGGAAGATTGGTGGGGCGCTGGAATTTGATGGGGTCGGTGATTATGTGGAAGTCGCAGGTTACAAGGGTATCAGCGGATCGAATCCGCGAACCGTAACCGCATGGGTAAAGACTGAGCCAAATGGATCGACATTCTCGATTGTGCGTTGGGGTGCGGAGGAAATCAGCGGCGGGCTATGGTCTAATGTAATCAACGCAGCCGGCAACCTCCGAGTTGCTGTGTGGGGCGGCAGTGTTGTCGGTGATACAACTATAAATGATGATACCTGGCATCATGTAGCGATTGTGCTGCCGGATAAATGGAATGTGAAAGTCGAAGATATACTGCTTTATGTAGATGGCGAGCCAGAAGATACAATCATCAGTTCCGGCAGCCAGACAATCGATACCGGCGACGAGTTGGATGTTTCGATTGCTACCGACGGTTCCGATGGTCTGCTGGATGATGTTCGGATTTATAATTATGCGCTGAGCGAAGATGAGATTGGGGAGTTGGTGTGTATATTGCCGGCATTTGAACCTGATCCGGCAGATGGGGCGTCAGGTGTAAATCCAGACACGGAGCTAAGTTGGTCTGCAAGAAAATGTGTTGTATCGCATAATATATACTTTGGCACGAGTAGTCCGGGTGAATTCCAAGGCAATCAGACAGGTACCACATTTGATCCGGGGGCGTTGGATTTAGGAACTATGTACTATTGGCGGATCGATGAGGTTCAAGCTGACAGCAGTGTTGTAGAGGGTGATGTCTGGAGGTTTACGACAGGTGATCTTGTTGGGCAATGGGAGCTGGATGAATCAAGTGGTACGGTTGCCAGTGATAGTGTGGGGGGGAATGATGGGACGCTTAACGGTGATCCGGTGTGGTGGCCAAGTGATGGGAAGATTGGTGGGGCGCTGGAATTTGATGGGGTCGGCGATTATGTGGAGATCGAAGGTTACAAGGGTATCAGCAGGTCGAATGCGCGAACCGTAACCGCATGGGTAAAGACTGAGCCAAATGGATCGACATTCTCGATTGTGCGTTGGGGTACGCTGGGAATCAACGGCGGGCTATGGTCTAATGTGATTAACGCTGAGGGCAAACTGCGAGCCGCCGTGGTTGGCGGTAGCGTTGTCGGTGATACAACTATAAATGATGATACATGGCATCACGTAGCGATTGTGCTGCCGGATAAAGAGGATGTGAAAGTCGAAGATATACTGCTTTATGTAGATGGTGGGCAGGAAGATACCACCATCAGCCTTGGCAGCCAGGCAATCGATACCGCTGTCGGGATGGATGTCTTGATTTCTTTAGATGGGTCTGTTGGTCTGCTGGATGATGTTAGGATTTATAATTATGCGCTGAACGCGGAGGAGATTGGTGCGTTGGCGGGAGTGTTGTGACAGTGAGTGATGGAAGACACGAGGGCGGAAGATGGATTCCTAAGAGGACGAACACGGACGAATACGAGCGGTGGCGGAACTTGTCAATAAAGAATATCGCTGGGAATTTTGCCCTTCCTGACGGTCGGGGCTTGGTTGAAGATTGTTGGGTGGATGTTGTTCCACGGGTTTCGTGCGCTTGAAGCTCACTGCACCCGCGGCTATGCATATTGAACCCTACGGGTTTTTAAAGGGAATGCCAATCGTGAGATTGGGAGGGATCGCGAACCTGGAATGGGCGGTCCTGGGTCGGGGGTTGGGGAAGAAAAGAGGAGGTGAAGGGTTGGGATTTTGTTGACATTTTTGAGTCGTGGTAGTTTTGGCTTATTGGCGTGGGATGGGAAGGAATCGTTCAAATCTGGAAGGGGCGTAAAGGAAAACGGGGGGAGGAGTTGTAACGTTTTCTGGGGCAAGAGGTTATAGGATTTTAGGGTAATACCCCCTTTTTTTTATTATTTTTGTCTTGACGAGTTCCGTAAAAGGCTGTAGATTAGTACTACAGTGCGACTTAGCTGGTATTTGGCATTTTAAACCGCATTATCAGTATCAAAAATGCAGTTAATTGCATAAAATCGCGCTGTAGTATTAGAGTATCGCCAGTTTTGGGTGAGGCCAAAAGGCAGAGTTTTATTGTGGCTCAAAGGCAGGGATGCGATTTTCCAGGTTATGTTATCGACGATAGTCCCTATGACGGTTTTGTCATCGCAACCAAGTTCTCTAAGGTCGCCGGAGGTAATAAGAAGACAACCGATTCAGAAGGCGGAATGTATCGATAGCGTGCATTTAGTTATTACTCGGTTTGATATAGTAAGATAAGGGTAAATTGTAGTAACAAATAGTGGGCCAACATAGTGTTTTGGTGGACGCCTGTTGGCCCACTAGACCGTGGTAGAGGCGTTTTTATGCGCCTAAAACCAGAGCTTTTCTCATTCTAACATATATATCCCATGAACGCAAAGGAAATGTTCGGGTGTTCTGGGAAAGCAGGAAGCAGGAGGTGCCTATGGAAGAAAAACGCTAAGTGGAAAAGTAGGAGGAATTGTTTGGGGCAAAATAATGGATTTGGAAAAACTGGATAGCTGCGGGTGGTCCGTAGCTGGAGAAGAAACAAGGTGCATAGGTATATGGGGAGTAATAAAAAATGAGTAAAACGAACAGAAGATTATTAGCAATTTGTGTAATGGGGATTTTGTTTTTGGGTGTCAATCCAGTGATGGAAGCTGCGACACTGGAAGTTTTTCCACCGGTTCCTCCGGGCGGAATTGGTATTCTGGGAGACGTCTATACCTCAATTCAGGATGCCATCGACGATGCCGATAACGGTGATACGATAGTGATTCACTCCGGAACATACGATGATACCATGAATATCGAAGGTTTCTCCGGTTTAACCATCTCTGGTGATGACAAAAATGCCGTGATTATCCAGGCCCCCACAACCCTTGATTGGAACGTCGGGGGATACGGTTCAAGTCGTAAGGCTGTTATCCGAGTGGTGGATTCGACAGACGTAGTGTTAGAAAACATGACGCTCGATTTTGATTTGGTTAAAGGCAATATGGTTCATGGTGTACTTTACTGGGATAGTACCGGTACATTGAATAACAACATATTGAAAAACATGTCTGTTGCGGACATTGGCGGTGGTTACTATGAAATCACGAGTTACTTTCGGGCACCAAGCTACAGCGATACGGCAAGGGCGGCAATAACAATCAGTAACAATGAATTTATAGAGACGGGTCGGCTGGGTATCTGCACCCATCAATATGTACATACAACGATAACCGACAATACTTTCTACAAGTTGACCGATGATTTTGGTTATGCCATCGAAATCGGTTCAGCCTCAACCGGTGCTATAAGCGATAACACTATTTATGGTTATGATACTCCGGCGGCTTCTGACAACAGCGAGTCGGCAGGAATTTACGTTGAAAACTGCTTCACCGGAGGTTGGCCCACTACCACCAAAACCGTTTCCGTCAGCGGCAACGAAATTTATGACTGCCAATATGCCATGTGGATAGGAAATGGATATAACGGATACGCCGGCGATGTTGATATAGTTATAACCGTTTCAGGAAACAACTATCACGATAATGTTGAAGGAGGTATCATTCTGCAGGATGAGGATATGGCCAATGGCTCATCAGTGACCGCTATCTTCGAAAACAACAACATCATAAACAACGGTGATTACGGTTATTATATTTTCACTCAGGGTGATGGTGACATAACTGCAACGCTGACCGGTGAAACAATTACCGGACAGGATATGGGAATTTACCTCGAAGATTCAGCCGGTGTTGCGAGCACCAGTTCGTACAGTATTTCCGTAGATCAAAGTACTATCAGCGGCAACACTTCTTATGGCATAAACAATACTATCGATAGTTTCACCGTTGGTGCTGTAAGCAACTGGTGGGGCGATGCCGGTGGACCACAGCATCCTACGAAAAACCCCGTGGGATCTGGTGATACGATTTCGGATTATGTTGATTTTGTCCCCTGGTACACAGACGCGGCAATGACGCAAACGCCGGGCGTGAACAATATAACCAAGGGCCTTTGGTATCCCACTATCCAGGCAGCAGTTGATGACGCTGATTCAGGCAACACGATTGAGGTTGGAGCGGGGACATATCGCGAAAACGTTGTACTGAACAAATCTATCACTGTCACGGGTGATCGTGGGGATGTGAATGTCGCCGGGCCTGGGGCAAATGCGCCCATACTGGACGGAGATATAAACAACGATGGCACGCCGGATAAGGGAGATGGGTTCACGATACCGAGAAACACAAACCTGTCCGGGATCACGGTCGAAGGTTTCATCATCCAGAACTTCGGCAATGGTACCCCGAGTGGTGGAAACGGTGTCGGAGTCGGCGTTATCTCTTGGGAGAATACCTCGTCGAACGTCACGATTCGCGACAATCTGTTCACAAATCTGGGTTATAACGGTGTCTATGTGGGAACTGATTCCGACGATATGCAAACTAACTGGCTTGTCCAGCACAACATTATTGAAGGTGCACCGTATGCTGGTATTGAGCTCACCGATGTCACAGACTCCCAGGTTCTAGACAATGTGATCACTGCTCCAACCGTAATTTTCGACGATCCTGGCGATGCAGGAGTCGGTATCGAAATTGCGGCGCGAGCGCGGAACGGATTGGTTACAACCTCCGACATTCTGGTTGAAGGCAATACGATCACCGGCTTATTTGCCGGAGGTTCAAGAGCTGGCATCAATCTCCTGGCGCGGGCCTACAATTCCGGCAGGGAAGCCATATTATCCGGCATAACGGTCGAAGGCAATGTTGTTTCCGGAAGCGGGACGCGTGGCATCTATGTGGTTGCTGAAAGCCGCTACGATGGGCTAAGTCAGATCGATAACCTCGTAATTACACAGAACACTTTGACCAGCAACGCCACTGGTATTGAGGTTGGTGGCACATTCACCTTACCAAAAGCCAATGGCGCCTATGACGTTGCTACAATAACGATTCAAAATAACAGCCTGGATGGGAATACGGTTTTTGGGTTGGATAATTTGACCGTAGAAACAATCACAGCCGCTAAGAACTGGTGGGGTGCTGCCGATGGTCCCAGCGGTGTAGGCCCTGGCAGCGGCGATGCAATCTCAGCGAATGTTTACTACAGTCCCTGGTACACTGATGCCGGTATGACGAGTTTGGCATGGGACGAACCCGTTTTCAATATCACTAAAAACAAGGGCTACTATACCATTCAGGCGGCAATTGATGACGCTGATTCCGACAACACGATTGAGGTCGCAGCGGGAACTTATGATGAGACAGTTAACATTGATGGTATGACGGGTTTGAATATTGTCGGCGTCGATAAGGAAACGGTAATAATAAAGCCATCCTCGACAATATCATGGGCGATTCCCGGCTATCCACAGTATGACGCTCGAATTACAGCTATACGTATAGTGGATTCTCCGAACACTACACTTGAGAATCTCACGCTGGATTGTGAGTTGTCCAGGGGTAGTGGCGGGTCTCCGGGTGTATTCGGTATTTTTGGCTGGGACAGCTCGGTAACTATCAACAACTGCATATTGCAGAATATGTCCGTTGACGACCTTAGTGGCGGGTATTACGAGTTGTGCACTTACTTCCGCGCTCCTGGTTATAATGATGCTTCACGTATTGATGTCACCATAACGAACAATACGTTCATTGATCCGGGACGTGTGGGGGTAGTCACCCACGATTATATAAACGCCAATATCTCAGGAAACACTTTCTACAAGACAACCGACGATTTTGGCTATGCTATTGAACTTGGTTCTCAGTCGGTCGGTAATATTACCGGCAACACAATCTATGGTTATGACACACCTGCTGCTTCTGATGGCAGCGAATCGGCGGGAATTTATGTTGAAAACTGTTTCACCGGAAGTTCGCCTGCGGTGACCAAAAACGTTTCGGTCAGCGGCAACGAAATCTATGACTGTCAGTATGCCATGTGGATTGGAAATGGTTACAATGGCTATGCTGGTGACGTGGATATTGTATTGAACGTTTCGGGCAACAATTTCCACGATAATGTCGAGGGTGCCATCATACTGCAAGATGAGGACAAGGAGTCCGGCTCGTCGATAACCGCTACGTTCCAGAATAACACCATTAGCAACAACGGAGAATATGGTTATCGTATCTTTACTCAAGGTGACGGTGACATCACCGCAACGCTAATCGGCGAGACAATCACCGGGCAGAATGTCGGGATTCATCTGGAAGACACGGCTGGTGGCGCCAGTACCAGCTCTTATAGCATCTCCGTTAGTCGAAGCAATATAAGCGGCAATAGCACTTTTGGTATAGACAATACCATCGACGGCTTAACGGTTGATGCCGATGAGAACTGGTGGGGTGATGCCAGCGGACCCAGCGGCGTGGGCGGTGGCAGCGGCGATGCGGTCTCAATAAACGTTGACTTCTTCGCATGGGCCCTAAATGAAGAGTACACAGAATTTGCCGAGGCTGTTGATGATATCGTGGTGGATGACGATTGGGCTTCTTTGCCCGAGTTTACGCAGGTGTTTGTAGGGCCCGTAGCCTACTATATCAACCTTAACGCATTCGCTGTCATTCAGGACGCAATTGATGCCGCCGATCCCGGCGACACGATCAACGTTGCTGCGGGTACCTATAACGAGGCCATCCTGATCGAGAAGCCATTGACCCTGCGTGGCGCAACTGCAGACGTGAACAAGAACGGTTATACCGTTCCATCTGGCTACGCCTGGGACGACTCGGTCGAAAGCATTATCAATCATCCCAATCCAAGCGGAGGCTACATCACTATTGTTGACATTCACGATACGGATGATGTTACTTTTGAAGGTTTTGTGGTTCAGGAACTCAATGCTATAGGCAACTTGAATTCATCGCTTGTTCGTGTGTATGCTCATACTCGAGAGATTAGCAATATCGTAGTCAGGAACAACGTGATTGGCGCAAATACGAATGTAGCGAGCCAGGATGGCGCACAAGGCCGAATGGGTCTGTATATTGTGAACCATCCGTACGATGACAATGGTGTTGTCAACAGTATGTTCTCCGGCAACAAGATTTTCGACTGCCAGGGGAATGGTGATAACTTGTTTATTTGGACGTCGTATTTTGCTTATGGTGCGCCTGGACCGGCATCGATGCATGGGACAGTCATCGAGGACAATGAAATCTGTGGTGCTCGAAGGAGCGGTCTGGAAATTGCCGGTGGTGTTACCGACCTGACGATCAGGAAGAATAAGATTTACAATAATAGCAGTACGAACGGCGGTGCTGCCGATGAGAAGTTGAAATATGGTCACGGCATAATGCTGATTCGTGGAGCTTCCGATAAGATGGCGGATTCGGACAGCGCGTATGGGCCGGTGAATCTGACGATCGAGGATAATGAGATATACGACAACGAGAAGAGCGGTATTTATATGGGTCCGATCAGCCGGGGACATGTTTTTATGGGTAACGATATTCATGACAACGGCTGGCACGGGATTCTGCTTGATCTTGAAGCTCGTCACTGGAACGGCACTTTTGAGCCCGCACCTGATCCGATCGATATGTATGCATGCTATGATGGGGCTTCGAATCTCGTGGCACGTTACAATAACATCCATGACAATGCACTGATGGGCATTTGTGTGAATGGTGCGCCGACGAACGGTTTTGTTTTCGATGCCGAGAAGAACTGGTGGAACCATTGCAGCGGACCGTACAACGATCCGGATAATCTCGCCGGCCAAGGAGATGAAGTATCTGATAATGTTGACTTTGCTCCCTGGTTAATCTTACCCATCGTGACATCGGATCAGGCCGGCTGTTCCATCATCGGTGATCTGAACGATGACGGCTGCGTTGACATGGAAGATTTGGCTGAATTGGCCCTTCATTGGCTGGAAGGTTGTGAGTAAGAATCATCAATGATAATCCTGCTTGATCTTAGCAAGATGATGTTACTTCGTTGACGAAGTTGAGAAAAGGTAAGAGGGGCGTTGGAGTAATCCGGCGCCCCTCATTTTATACCCAATGGGATAATACCTGGCAGGGCCAGTCGCAGGGTCTTTTGATTTAAATACAACTATCTGGTATTATCATTCAGTGCGGACATGAGGATTGATTTCTTGTCTATATTCGGCGAATAGGCGTTTAACCGCTATTTCATCGCCGTTACCAGTTGTCGGGTATCCTCACTTTGCTGTTGATGAGCCTTTTTGAAAAACTCGGTCGCCTCGGGATGTTCTTTTTTGAACAGTTCGTTGCCGGTGACTATTTCCCGCAGGGCCTTACTTTTCTGACGAGCCACTCTGATCGTTGCGGCAACCCGGCTGCCATACACGCCGCCCACCACGCCAGCCAAGGCCAGACCAAACTCCATCAAGTTGTCAGCTACATCCCACGGATCGGGCCTTTGCAAAGCTGCCTGTCTTGCCTGCCGGGTAACCGCTTCATTTTCATCGCTGAGAATATCTTCAACGCTCTGTGCCTGCGGTATTTCCCGTGGCAGACCGTAATATGCCATGATCGCTTCACTTTGCGATGCAGCCGTGTCCGTCAACTCCCGCAAGGCTGGCGAGACTGCTTCCTGCCGGGCCTCGATCGCCGCTGCCTGTACGGTCTTATGATGCAGATAAGCATTCTGCTTCTGCGCCTCGCCCGGCGCAAACCGTAAACTTCCACAACCACCACTCACCCCGACCGCCGCTGTGATTACCATAACCACTAATATTTCTCGTTGTTTGTGCATAGCTTCTCCTATTCTGATAAAAAGGCCACTGGGTATAGTTCCCGTTCCATTGGTTAGCGTAACAGCCTCAGCCCTTTTCGACGCACGGTTTCCCTGACCATTGTTGTTCTAGCGTCTTGAGCCGATATTCATGATCCTGCTGCCGTCCGGCCAGTTTTTCTATACGTTCCTGCAACCCGACATTTGCATGGATTAGCTGGTCCAGATCATGCTGTATCAGGGCCAGATCCTTTTGCAGATTGCTCCAGCCGGCTACCAGCATGATAACGATCACAAGCAGATGCAGCAGCGCCGGCAGCGTGATTTCACGACGAAAACACCATGTTGATATAGCGACATTATCTTTTTGTTGGGACGTGTCTTTCGTTGGGTTAACCATAAAAGTCCTTTTTTGCTGCTGTTAACTTTGCGTATAGGTAACACACAATAAAAAGTGCGAAGTCGCACCTGCTAAGGCTCAACATGAAAAACGTTATTTTTCCCCACCCGCCACATCACCGCATACATACCTGACGATATACTACCGTCTTCGGTAAACGGCTCAGCAACGTTATACGCTTGAATATCACCGCTGACCACAGATGGAGTATCCCCGGGCGTGGTAATATTTACCAGTTGAACGTTATACAAATTGTAACTATCCAGACTGAGTATCTTGATTGTCCAGGCCGGCGGCATCGCACCGGTCGCCCTGACCAGAGCCAATTCATCCTGTATCCCCTGCCCGCTCCGTCGTGCCAGCCGAGCGAGCTTTTCCTGTAATTCAACGTTATTCGTACCATCAGTCATTCTTGTGCTTCCTATATCGCCGAGGTTCCCTGGGGGGCTCAACTGCCGAAACGGATCGTCGTGGTCCATTGATCCGCCAGGGTTATTCGTACCTTGTCCACTTGTGGCAGCGCCTCACCCGGCCCGCCCCACTGTCTCAGATCGACTCCCCGTCCGCTGATCTGGCGTACCACATCGCCCGGCCAGACCTCCGGCCGCACAAAGGTCAATTTCACCGTACCTGCCAGTTCATCCTGTCTGACCCGAGCCAGTTGTTCCCGCAGTTGCCCTCGAATATTCTCACTGTCGTCAACAACATCCGGCGGCCCTGTCTCGATGGCGCTGCTACCGGCAAAGATGCTGCCGGACCTTACCTGCCGGTATTTGCGCTCATTGATATTTGCGTCAAGAATCGATACTCACACCTAAAACGCTGCCCGGGCACCAGAGCCAATGATTCACAATCCTTTCGACGCTGGCGTCGTCGTTACCCAAATCGAAAATCACCGTCCGAACCCTACGGGTACAATCGACAGGCCCATCACAGATAATTGCTTCGAGAGTCTCGTCACTGTCGATCGAAACGGTAATGCGAATAACGAAGAATAACCGGTCGGGAAACCGGCGCAGGCGGCAGGAGCGGCCTTGGGCGAGGGTTGACTGGTTCGGACCTCATCCTCGGTTCTGAAGCTATTGGGCTTTTGGATATAACTGATTGTTATATGGCAGGTTACGCTGCCGGTCATTCAAGCGCATAGGAATTTGTATTTAACTTACGCTTTCTCAATGAGTTAACATAATACCATCGGCTTAACACAAGGTGGTCCAGCGGAAGCTGGTCATTCAGATATTACCGACTAAATTGGATGAGAACCGAATATTCACTTGCCTTTGGTATTGCCATCCGGTATATTGGCCGGTGGTTGAGCCCACCCGGTTTGGGCGGCACAATAGTAGTAAAACTCCCACCGGTGGGGCGTTACATAACACTGGACAGGCGGAATATCGCCAAGAATAGCAAGAAAGTATGAGTGACTCACCAAACGAAGAACAAAATAAAAAAGCAGTTCGCTTGATAGATTACCTTCTGCGTCTGGCGGATCTGCGTGACACATTGCTGCCTAAATTCCTGAGTGGCGAGGTTGAACTTCCCAAAGCCGAGGCCATCGCCGAGGAGGTGTTATAGTGTCATCAGCAACTCTGACCAGCTTGGCGATGCTCAAGGTCAATGTCGACCAGGGGCGAGACTACCTCGATTACTTGCGGCCGTTCATTTTGCAGGTGCTCTGCGACCACAAGCCGAACCCAGTCACCGACGCTGTTGTGCGTGACCACATCCGGAGCGACTTCGGGCTCGAGATTCCGGAGCGGGCCGTTCAAATGGTCATCAAGCGTCTTTCACGCAAGCATCCGCTGACGCGCGAACATGGCGTGTATCGCATCACCGGCGACCTGCCGAATCCCGGCATCGCAACAGAGAAAGCAGATGCCGACCGTCACATCCGGGCCGTGGTTGCTGGACTCAAGGAGTTCTCGAAGGATACTGCCCGACCGATCACGTCGGATGACGAGGCCGTACAGGCGATCTGCGTTTTTCTGGCCGAGTTCAATATCCCGTGCCTCCGTGCATACCTCCGGGGAACGGCCATCCCTGACATTCAAGGCAAGCAGGATTCGAATATCGTTCTCGTCAGCCAATACATAGTCCATCTGCAGAACAGCGACCCAGAGAGACTTGGAAGTTTCATGGTTCTTGTACAGGGACACATGTTGGCGAACGGCCTGCTGTGCCCTGATCTCCAAAGCGTCCCCAAAACTTACAAGGGTGTGGCGTTCTATTTTGATACCCCTCTGCTTATTCAGCGGATGGGGCTCGAGGGGAAGGCAAAGCAACGTGCGGCAGAAGAACTGATGGCATTGCTGCATAATCTTGGCGCTACAGTGGCGATGTTCAGTCATACAAGAGCGGAGATTAATCGAGTCATTCGTGGGGCCGCTGATTATATTGATTCCGTCGATGGACGTGGAGCCATCGTTCTGGAAGCTCGAAGAAATGAAACCACCAAGTCGGACTTACTGCTTTTGGCTGGTAGAGTAGATGATCTCCTGAAGAACGCTGGGGTCGTTTCAGAGAATACGCCTGCGTATGTTGAGAAGTTTCAGATTGATGAGAATGTCTTTGAGAACACCCTTGATGACGAAATATCCTACTACAATCCCAGGGCCAAGGCGGATGATGTCAATTCCGTTCGGAGCATCTATGTTTTACGAAAAGGGCAATCGCCATCGAGTGTTGAGAAGTGCAAGGCCGCCCTGGTTACAAGCAATGCCGCCTTCTCGCGTGCCGCCTTCGAGTACGGGAAGCAGTACGAGGAATCTCGCGAAGTGTCGAGTGTCATTACTGCGTTTAGCCTTGCCAACATGGCGTGGCTAAAGGCACCCATGGGAGCTCCGTCTTTACCCGCCACTGAAATTCTAGCCTATGCCTATGCCGCTCTTCGGCCTTCCAAGGAATTGCTGGACAAGTATTTGGTGGAGATTGACAAGCTCCAACAGCAAGGCGATATCACTGAGCGTGACCATCAATTGCTCAGGAGCAGCACGCTTGCGCAAGATGAACTTATGCGTTTGACGCTGGGTGAAGACGAAGCTCTAACAGAGCAGACCGTTACCGAAACGCTCAAGCGAGTGATAGATGAGACCAAGAAGGAAGAGAGCGAGAAACTGACCGCCGAGCAAGCTGCACATCGCAAGACGCAGGAAGAACTCGCGGCGGAACGCTTGGCAAAGAAGGAAGTTCAGGAGCGGATATTCTGGCGATGCTCCCGGAGGGCGAAGCAGTACTCCTGGGCGGTCGCCGTTGTCGTTGGCCTTGCTCTGGTCGCGGGTATCGTGGCGGGCCTCGGTGTGACCTCGTCGAATCCGGTTGCGGGCTGGATACTCATTGCGGTGGCGACCGTTGCTGGAGTGGCGGATCTGCTCTTGGATTTCTCGGTACGAAGGATGCGTGAGAAGCTCGACCAGAGGCTCCTCACTTGGATGCTGCGACGCGAGGCATCCCGAACTGGCATTGACTTTGGGGAGGTCGAATCATGTATATCGACGAAGCCCAGGTTGAGATCGTGACCGTGGATTACTTCCGCGAGTTGGGATACGAGTACATCCACGGCCCGACCATCGCGCCTGATGGCGAAGCCCCGGAGCACCAGGACTACGCGCAGGTGGTACTCACCCGGCGGCCGCGGAACACCCTGTTGCCCAAACTCCTGAGCGGCGAGATCGAACCGCCTGAAGCTGAGGCCATCGCCGAGGAGGTATTGTGATGGCAGGGCGATATGGACAATATGGACAATATGGACAGGGTGGACAGAAAGAGGGGCTTATTCCGAGACATGGCGGCTATCGGAAGTTGAAGAGTTTTCAGGTGGCGCAGTTGGTCTATGATGTGACGGTGCGGTTCTGCGACCGGTACATCGACCGGCTGAGCCGGACGCACGATCAGATGGTGCAGGCGGCGCGGTCGGGGGTGCAGAATATTGCCGAGGGAAGCGTGGCGAGCGGGACCTCGAAGAAGATGGAGTTGAAATTGACCAATGTGGCGAAGGCGAGCCTGGAGGAACTGCGGCTGGACTATGAGGATTTTCTGCGGCAGCGGGGGCTGGCGCTTTGGGCGCCGGACGATCCACGGCGCGGGGCGTTGGTGGCGCGGCGCTGTGCCACAGCGGATGAGGTGGCGGCGTGGGTGTTGGAGGTGGCGAGGTATGGACGGGGTGGACAGGATGGACGCAGTGGATCGGAGGGGCCAGGTGGACAGGACAGGCTGGGTGGATCGGATGGCGATGCCCAGTCCATGCAGTCCATGTCGTCCATTCTTTACCCCGAGATTTCGGCCAATGCAGCGCTCGTTCTGATCGGCGTTGCGGCGGCCTTGCTGGACCGCCAGGTGGCGTCGCAGGCGGCGGCTTTCGAGGCGGAGGGCGGCTTTACCGAGCGGCTCTACCGCACGCGCAAGGACCGGAGAACAGGTAGATGATGAGCTACATCGACGAAGCACAGGTTGAAATCGTGACCGAATTGGATGCCCTGCAAGAGAAGGTGGATGCTCTAAATCGCCTGCAAGCCGAGACCGCCACCGAACTCGATGCCCTGCTACCCAGCATCCTCGACCGCGCATTCAAAGGAGAGCTGTAGTATGACTCGCTGGAAAACCGAATACCACGGCCACTCTAAAACTTATGTAGTCTTATTTAATACGGCTTGCTACCTCATGGACATGGGCGAGAAAAACGAAAAAGGCAGGTTGCTTAACCTTCAGGCGGCCACCGTATTTCTCGCATTTACCTTTGAGGCCTACTTGAACCATGTGGGAGAGGAAGAGCTGGCGTTCTGGTCGGAGATTGACCACATATCCTATACTGACAAACTTAAAGTATTGTCCAAACACCTTGGATTTCCCGTGGACAGATCACGGCGACCATTTCAAACCATCGGTGAACTATTCACGCTCCGCAATACGCTTGCGCACGGGCGGACACGAAAACTCAAAGAGTCAATAACCACCAACGACGAACCGCCCATTAATGCGGCGTGGCATCTTTTGCCGTATGAGCGGCTTACACCCGAAGCCGTCCGTCGCTATTATGAAGATGTCAAAAATGCTATTGCGTCAATTAACGAGAAGCGGCTGAAGAAAGATGAAATGCTGTGGAATCAAGGGATGCGAGGATACAACACGATTGATTGAGAAGAAGTTAGACACACTGAATCGCCTGCAGGCCGAGACCGCCGCCGGACTTGACGCCCTGCTGCCCAGCATCCTCGACCGGGCGTTCAAAGGAGAGCTATAACCATGCCAAGCTTACTCATACGCTTTCTACTTTGCCTGAGTTCCTACTTCCCCCTTGCCTTGGGGATTGCCGTAGATAATGGGTTATTCCCCGCAGGAGCGGCTTTGGGTGCCGGTGGAGCGTAACATAGACATAGGCTGGTTTTCCATGGGTTGATGTTGCAACGGTAATAATAACCAAAGCAACTTTGGTCTGGCAGTCTGAAAAAGAAGAAATAGAATTAACCATAGGGATGTACATGGCGGATTTTCTAAATAGGCTTGAAAGCAAAGTTAGACAGCAACTGGCTAGTCAGCGTGTTGGCTTTCTGTTGGGTGCCGGATCATCATTTTTAGATGGTGATGGTTATCCTCTTGCAACTGGACTTTGGGATGTAATTCGCGCAGGCATTCCTGCTCTTGAACAGTCTGATATACAACAAAAACTTGATGCTGGAGCTAATGGTCTAGAAAATGCATTAGACTTGTTGGATAATGGTGGCGTCAGCGATACCTCCCATCGCCACAGTGTCACAAAGGCAATATCCGAACACTTTGCAACTCTTACACCATCACTGGATGTTCACTCGGGTTTTCTATCGCGGCTTTCACATCGAAATGAGCTTAGGGTACCAATTTTTTCTCTTAACTATGATTCATTTATAGAAAGGAGTGCAGAATCTAAGAGGATTCATTTAATCGATGGTTTTCTTGGTGCAGAGCAAGCGTATTTTGACTCAACTATTTTCCAGAAGAACATAGGCCTTGCTCACAAAAGCCATAGAGGTTCTGTAGTACGTTGGGATACAGGAATAATTCACTTATTTAAACTTCACGGTTCTGTTGGCTGGTATGAATGCCCAATAAATGGTATACGCCGATGTGGTTTCAGTAAAGATATCCCGCCAGGTACGAAGAGACTAATGATTCCTCCGCAGCATCGTAAGGCTATCGATACAATGACACCACCTTATTCTTCACTATGGTCAGAATTTCGGGGGATGTTGCGGCAAGGCCCTTCCATTATCAATAGGTTAGTTTCAATTGGTTATGGAATGTGCGACGAACATGTAAACGCAGTTATTGAAAATGGGTTAGCACGCGGAGACTTTACGCTAATAATTTTTGCTCTTGATCTCAAAGATGATGCGTTTCAGCGATGGTACGATAAACGTAATGTAATTATTGTAACAGAAGATAGGTGTTCTTTATATGGTGAGACAGGGTCGGGGCATCCCAACTTGTGGAGTTTTAAAAGACTAAGTCAGGAGATATAAGACTATGCCAGAACAAGCAAATACTCTTATCGGCCATGTCACTGATGTAAGTGGAAGTATGCTCACAGCATCACTTATCGAAGACGAGCAAGGTAACACTCCCAAAGTTACAATCGGTGACGAAGATATTCTTATCGGCCAGATCGGTTCGTATGTAAAAATTGCACAGGGGGATATAAAAATCCTATGCCTTCTCACACGAATGTCTGAGCAGGAAAAACTGACACCCCTGACACCAGGTGAAACAAGTGCAGAGTCAGTGCGTTTATCATATGCTCAACGCATCGTAAACCTCGTGCCCATTGGATCGATTAACGAAGAGGGTGTATTCGAACGTGGTGTGAGCACATATCCCACAACAGGGGCGCAAGTACATGCGGTAGGCTTAGGTGATATCGATAGAATGTTTTCGGAATATCGGTCTAAGGGATATGACGTTGGTACCCTTTCTTCTCATCCAACATTATCCGTTTGCCTCGACCCCACATCACTTTTTGGTCGTCACTTTACAATTCTTGGCCAGACTGGGGCGGGCAAATCATGGACCGTTGCGAACCTAGTCCAAAGGGCAGTAGCCGTTATGCCGAAGGCACACATAATAATCTTGGATTTGCATGGAGAATATTCATGGACCGATGATAACAATGTTCGTCATTCTGCATTTAGTGATGAGATGTACCGATATGTGGATGCTCGCAAATTAGAAATTCCATATTGGCTAATGACGTTCTCGGAGCTTTGTGATTTGCTCATTGAACACAACGAGAGAGAAGCAACAAATCAAACGGCATTCTTTCGTGACTGCTTATTTACTGGGCGACAGCAAGAAAATACAACCGCCCAACCACCTCTTGGGCTCGAAAGGGTAACTATTGATACTCCTATTTATTTTTCTCTTGATGATATTTTGAGTAAAGTGCGTGCAAAGAATATCGAACGTGTCGGAGTCGGAGGTAGGCAGGGGCCTATGTTCGGAGACTTTGATCGTTTTTTGATGCGGCTTGAAAGCAAGCTAAACGATACGCGTTATGATTTTCTACTTAAACCTAAAATAAGAACAGCATCCAACACACTTGCTCCTATGCTTCGGGAATTTGTAGGGCTTGGTGATCCTACTAAACCTGAAACAAAACGACCTGTAACAGTCATTGATTTAAGTTCGGTTCCATTTGATGTTAGGCCTACGGTCGCGGCACAAATTGGACGACTTGCTTTCGAGTTTAATTACTGGAATCCACAGTATCGAGAATTCCCACTTCTTCTAATATGTGAGGAAGCTCATGCATATATCCCAAGAGAATCACAATCTCAGTTTGCTGGTTCTCGTAAATCTATGGAACGGATTGCAAAAGAAGGCCGCAAATACGGAGTTGGATTGGGTGTTGTAAGCCAGCGCCCCCATGAAGTTTCTGAGACTGTTCTGGCTCAATGTGGTACTTTCTTATGTCTTCGAATTACAAATCCAAGCGATCAGAATTATGTGAAAAGTCTAGTTCCAGAGGCCGAGCGTGACCTTGTTGATATTCTTGCGGGGCTTGGCAGGGGAGAAGCTATGGCATTAGGAGAAGCGGTTCCTCTTCCAACACGGTTGCAGTTTTATAAGCCCAATCCACGACCAAACAGTGAAGATATCGATTTTTACACTAAGTGGAAAGATGGCCCTGAAGATATAGATGTAGATGAGATTGTAAATCGTTGGCGTCGCCAAGAGAGGTAAAAATGATTGATTAGGGTTTCCAATGACCAACTTAACCGATATAACTATTATTTGAAACAGCTTTTTGATAAAGGGAAATTATGTATACCGGTTACTGGATTGATAGCGGGTTCATTTACGGCCCAGAACACAATGGTCAATTTTGGATTGACGACTCATTTATTTGGGGTCCTAAAAATTCGGGTAAATACTGGATCGAGTCTAGTTTTATCTATGGCCCCAAACGAGCAGGCCAGTTTTGGATTGAAGAGGGATATATTTATGGGCCAGACAAAAAACTTCCGTGGCTTGAATGAAAAAGGTAAAACGGCAAGTGGCAAATGAACATACAATCAAGGCATGTTGGGAGACCCCAGATGACAAAGACAGACTAAGAAGAGTTATTGAAGCCATTCAGGGAGGTCGAGAAGATTGGGGGAACATTCTTAATGATTTCCCAGAGGTAAAGGATGTGAAAAATGGCAAAGATTTACGTGGTGCCAATTTATATGATAAAGATTTAAGGTTCTCATCCAATAAAGTTGGTAGAAAATAGTTCAAAAGCAGCTTCTTGCGAGGCTGGAGTTTATCGCATTATAGCAACCGGCATAATTATAAAGGATTGG
>Ga0315290_10000479_pt1 | contig 25954 bp, 13 predicted proteins | sample YL17G12_0_MG_FD_203627 | JGI IMG/M metagenome (GOLD analysis project Ga0315290, IMG submission 203627) | Sediment microbial communities from Yellowstone Lake, YNP, Wyoming, USA - YL17G12_0 | ecosystem: Environmental > Aquatic > Freshwater > Lake > Sediment | place: USA: Wyoming | collected... | reverse complement strand
AGTGAACGAAGCCACCCTCCCCGAAGCCAACTTGACTTCCGACGGCTACGTCCGTTACACAATCCCTGCCAGCCCCAAAGATCTCGACAGTGCCATTGAAGACGCGCGAACACGACTTCGGGATCCCGACTGGAGCCCCCCACGGCGAAGCCAGCATGTGCGACTTCTCGTCGTGGTGAACGTGGTGGCGCTGGCCTGCGTGGCGGCGTATCTGATCTGGAGACGAGTCCGCCGCGTTCCCCAAAGGACACCCTGATGCCGGCCAGACAACCTTGCTGCCTAGGGCTCGTCGCGATCTGTCTTCTGTCGCGAGGAATGCCGGCGCAGGACGTGCGCCCGTCGGCATACTCGATGGAACAGTTGCGACACCGCCTCAGGACAACTCATGATCGGATCCGCGCGTGGTACATCGAGTATCAAGCGGCTTCCGACACTCTCGAGTTCTACAACCACCGCATCTTGGCGGCCAAACACCCTCACACCTGCTACTTCCTTGGCGCCAAGGCCCCCGCTGGCGTCGATACGAGAAGTGGTGCCATTGACCAAGCGTGGAAAGAGGACGCCTTTCAGGATTGGGTGCTCGTGACCGCAACCGACTGCTGGTGGGCAGTTCCGTTCAGCCGGCAGTACTGGAAGTACTCTTACCCTCAAGACTCACCGCTTCCCCAGAAGCTGCAGACGGAATTCCTCTTCTCGGCGTTCGGCTGGTGGCCGTTCGAGAAACGGCCCGGCCCGGAAATCGAGGGGGGTGGTCCGTGCGTGATTCCCGACATTGTCAAGTCCCCGAAGTACTCCCTTCGACCCCAGCAAGAGGTGTGCGACGGGTATTGGTGCCACGTCGTGGAGAATCCTCGTCGAGACACCCTGTGGCTCGATTGCGAACGGAACTGCGCGCTGGTCGCACGGGAATTCCTCGACGCGCAGACCGGAGCGACGATGCAGCGACTCGAGCTGCGAAGACACGAAGAGATCGTGCCGGGCATCTGGGTTCCACGGGAGATCCGGAATGTCCATTTCGACTATCACGCGCAAGCACCTGAAGGACGAAGTCGCCGCGTGCTCGACGCGATCATCACCATCATCGACGTGCGGGTCAACGATCAAGTGGACGACAGCATCTTCGAGCCCAAGCCCATGCCGCCGGGGGCATTGCTCATGTCCCGAGACCATACCTACAAGCAGATCGTGCCCGCCGGCTTTGAGCATATGGACAACCTGGCTGACTGGTTGAACCGTACCGGGCGCATCGCCGAGCCTCCCGCCTCTCCCAGGACGGCCGTCTGGGAATATGTCGTCATTGCCGCGGCTGCAGGTATTGTCGTGGCGTTCGGCTCTAAACGACGTGCTGGAATGCGATCCTGGTTCAAGTCCAAGCGCCATCGCCACCGGTAGCGCGGGCGTCCCGGCCCGCCGCTTGAGAATCGCCTGGTCCTGGAGCGTCCCCTTCGGGGCCCAGGTCGAGGACCGTCACTCACGGCGTTGTCGCGAGTTCCTCCAATCGCCGGGTGATCTCGTCGATCCGGGCTTCGGGGTTGTGGCCGGCGTAGCGGGCGGCGAAGGCTTGGGCGCCCGCGGTGAACTTCTCCTCGGTCAACAGCACCTTGAGCGTGGGCTCGAAGTCCTGGGGCCGCTCCGGCAGGGCCCCCAGCCCGGCCTCGAGCTTGGCCACGGAAGAGCCGTTGTAGGCCTGCTCGAGGTTCAAAGGGATCGTCAGGCTGGGCTTGCCGGCCAGGAGCATCAAGGCCACCACGTTGTGTCCGCCGTTGAGGATCGCGAGGTCGCAGGTCGCACCCACGGCCACGAGATCCAGCCGCTCGGATACGAAGTGCAAGAGCGGCGAGGAGAACTCCTCCCGCAGCTTGGGGCTGACTCCGTCGATATAGACTAAAGTTGGACAGCCCAGCCGGCGAAGGGCCGTCAGGAGTTCGCGCAGCCCGGCAAACGGCTTCTGGTAGGCGAAGATCCGCTTGCCGGGGCCGTTGGGCCACTCGGGCGTGCGGCCGCCGCTGGACGGCCAGGTGCCGTAGTACCGGCCGCCGACCCGGCCGGGATAGTGATCCAGCTCGGGAAACGTGGCGAGGAAGGTGTCGTCGACGTCGCGGTAGAGCTGGGCGAGCCGCTCCAGCGGCTCGAGATGCCACCGGTCGAGCACGCGGTTGACGTTGGCCAGCACGTGGTCCTCGTCCTGGCGGAGTCGTTCCGTGGCAAGCTGCACCGCGAGCGGATCGTTGGGGTCGGTCATCCAGGGCCGGAAGTCGGGCAGGGGGTGCACGTCGGGGGGGCAGAAGAACCCGTTGCCGATCACCGCCCGGCGTGCCCGGCCGCCCCGCGCGGCCAACAGCGCCGTGGGACTGTGATCGAAGAGGATCAGGTCCGGGTCGACGAGGCGGAACAGGGTCCGCCAGCCCTCGGCCATGCCGGCCAGCTCGACCGGATTGGAGAACCCGCTGTTGTGGAGGACGTGGGCGAAGGACCGCGGCGGCTCGATGGTGTCGGCCCCGTGGGAGATCTTCACGGGGGCTTGCAGATAGGACACCTCCAGCCCGGCATAAATGGCGTCGATCCGCGAGAGGTCGCGGACCACGGCGAACAGGTCGTGCCCGCTTTGGCGCAGTCGCTGGACGATGGGGGCCAGGGGCGTAAGGTGCCCCAGCCCGCCGCCCAGCTCCCAGGCAATCGCGATCGTGGCCATGGATTGGACTCACCTGCCGGCTTGATGATCCCCGAGATCGGGGGCGATGTCAAGTCAGGGCGTTGGCCGACGAAAACGGGGCCGCCTGGGAAGGCGGCCCCGTCGCGTTGTCGTGCCTTCTTCTGAAGGACCTAAGTCGGCGGGCTCACCGTGCCGGCACTACTGCCAGTGCAGGTGCGGGTACTGCCCGTTCTGGAAGTGCCAGACGGTACCAAGCCAAGTGCCCGGGAACGGGTGGCCCGTGGGGTCCTGCATCTCGTGGGTCGTCCGGCCGGTCCCCGCATGGCTGGTCGATTGGCCGGTGGTCTGCGTGTCCCAGAAACAATCGATCACGCTGCCGCCGTCATTGTTTCTCCCGATGAACCCGCCACCCTGGTTTCGGAACATGACGTTCGTAAGGGTGGTGTAGTTGACCGAGGCCGACACGGTCCCGTTGGCAGAGTAGCACTCCTCGATCTGTGCGGTGGGAGTGCCGTTGTGACCATGGTTGCGGCCGGCAAAGCCACCATAGCGCAGGTTGAACTCGGGGCTGTAGCCGGTGTCGCCGATGATCTCATGCGCGTAAAGCAGCACGGTCACGGTACCCGTCCTGCTGTAGCAGTCGTGGATGTAGGCGCCACGCGTTCCCGTTTCCTCATTGTCGTTGTTCTGGCCTACGAAGCCGCCGACGTAGAGGTTCAGGTTGGCAGTCGTCGTGAAGTGGATGTCGATCGGGGTGCCCGCGGCCCCGAACCGGCCTACCACGCTGCCGGTCGCGTAGCACTCGGAGATGTGGGCCTCCGAGGTCCCGCCCGTCGCGGCGGTCTCGTTGTAGCCCACGAAGCCACCGACGCGATACGCAACGTTGCCCGTGGCGGCCGTGACCGTGATGTCCTGGTCTTCGACCATGGTGGTGGCCCCCGTGGCGTAACAGTGGTCGATAGTGGCATTGGTATTGTGCCCCACAAAGCCGCCGACGGCAGACCGGCCGTTGACGGTGCCGGTGGCGTAGGAGGCGGAGATGTAGCCCTCGCCGGCGATGAGATCCCCCGGCGTACCCCCGACGGTGTCGTGGTCTCGCGGCGTCCCCGTGGTGGAGACCTGGTGGGACCCGGCGAACCCGCCCACGTTCGTCTGGTCGGGAGCATCGACGTTACCCGAGGCGGAGCAGCGGAGGATCAACCCGCCCTCGTTCTGGCCGACGAAGCCTCCGATGTGCTCGAGCTGGACATCGTTGGTCCCCAGGCCGGTGACCGGCCGGGTGGCCGAGCAGTCGCGGGCATCTCCGGCCTGGCCGGCGGCGGTGTTCTCGATCATCCCGATCAGTCCGCCGACGCTCCTGCGGCCTTGGACCGTCTTGGTGCCGGTCGCGCGTGCGAATTCGACCATACCATCGAGCTCGCCGATCAAGCCGCCCACGTTTCGGGCCCCGTAGACGGCGCCCGTGGCCGTGCAGTACTGCTGACTGCCGACCACGGTGCCTTGAATCAGGCCGTCGTGCTCGCCCACCAGGCCGCCCACGTGATTGTTGAAGTTGGTAGGCTCGGTGAAGATCGTGTAGACGGCGAAGTCCGTAAGCGCCACCACGTCTCCTTCCGCCGTGGAGTTGATGATCTTGGTTGCGACGTTCCAGTTGTCCGCAATGTCGTTGGCGTGTCCCACCAGCCCGCCGACGTTCAGCAGGTTGCACGCGTGCCCGCCCACGGTGTTGTAGTCGACGAGGATCCTTGCCGTGCAGTTTTCGATCACGGAGAGGCACTCCTCCGTGCTCTTGCCGGCCAGGCCGCCGGCGTCGAATCCGACGTAGTAGTGCGTGCCGCCGTCGTTGACGTCGCCGCCGGCCCTCACGTATCCGTCGGTCGAGCCTTGGCCATAGGTGGTGGCGGTTACGATGCAGTTCTGGATCTTGGCGTCATTGAGCCCCACCAGCCCCGCGACGTAACGGCGGCCGATGATCTTGGGGTTTTCAATCGTCAGCCGCTGAATCAAGGGTGCGCGGTCCTGCCAGTTGCTCGAATCGATGTCGCTGTCCTGCACGTTGCCGAACAGGGAGACGTAGTCCTCGTCCGGCCGGTTGATGTACAGGCTCGTGATCTTGTAGTTGGCGCCGTCGAGGGACCCGCTGAAGACGGTCCCCTCGTAGTCGTTGGCCTGGAACGTGGTAATGGTGTTGCTGGTGTCGCGCCCGATGGGCAGGAAGCCTTCGCAGGCGGTGCCGTTATAGTTCCAGTTGGCCGTGTCCGAGGCGCTGATGTTGCCGGCCAGCGAGTAGGCCCCGTCCAGATCCACGGCCATCAACTGCAACTGGGTGACGTTGCTGATGCTCTTTCGGCCGCTGACAACGGGGATGAAGTTGTGCTCGATCTGGAGATGGGGCAGGTACGCCATGATCCACTCGCCGTTTGCACCGGGACCTGCCCCGTTGGCATCGAAATCCCAAGGATCGGCGACACGCGTGTAGACGGCGTGATCCTGGTTCGTCAGGGCCTGGACGGTGGTCGAGGTGGCTCCGCTGGTGTTGGTTCCACCGCCGCCGGTGTTGGTGGCCGTCCCGGTGTAGTAGTTGTTGGTCATGTTCGCCGTGTAGCCGCCGCCCATGAACGTGCCGACGTCTGGCCCATACGCGTAGTTCCCGGTAGCGTTGCCGATCTCGAAGCAGTCTTCGACCACGGCCCCCGAGCCCACGTAGCCGGCGAAGCCGCCCACGTAGCGGGTCCCGGTGACCGTCCCGGTCGAGTAGGACCTGCGGACCGCCGAGGTGCCGCTACTGACGTAGTGTTTGCCGACCAGCCCGCCGGCATAGGTGCCTCCCTGAACGGTTGCGGTGGAGTAGCAGTCCTCGATCACCCCGCGGCTCTGGCCCACCAGGCCGCCGACCCACGCTGCGCAGGCGATCGTGCCCGCGGAATACGATTGTCGGATGGTGCCGCCATCGTTGTCCCCCACGAGTCCGCCGATGTTGTCGGAGTCGGCGTGATAGGGAACGGTGATGTTGGCATAGCAGCGCTGGACGGTGCCGCCTTGGCTCTCGCCGACGATTCCTCCAAGGTCGTCGTTTCCGTCAAGGGTTCCGGTCACGTAGCAGTCACTGATGGTTCCCTCGCTCTTGCCGGCAATACCCCCGGTGTTGTCGGAGAAGGGGTACTGGGGGTAGACGTAGGGGGCGTACACGGTCACCGACACGTTCTCCATCCGAACGCGGCTCACGGTGCCCCCCGTGCCGCCAACGCGCGTGTCGAGGTATCCGATCAATCCCTGCTCGTCGCCGTCCGGGCGGTTGATCGTGAAGTTGCTGATGATGTGCCACTGCCCGTCCAGCGTCCCGGTAAAAGGGAAGTCCTTCGTGCCGATGGGGACGAAACCCTGGCCGCCGTTCCAGTCGGCCGTTTCCGAGGCGTTGATGTCGACGTCGATGTAGTAGTCCTCGTTCAGAGTCTCGTTCATCGCTTGGAGGTCGGCGAGATTGGTAATGTGGATGCTGCCGCCGACCTTGAACTTGAACTTCTGTTCCATCTGGAGATGGGGATAGCCGGCCATGATCCAGACGCCGTTGTGACAGGCCCCCTGGCCGTCGCAGTCGAAGTCCCAGCCGACGAAGGTCGATTGCGTCATCATCTCCGCGGTCGTCTTGCCGGAGACCCCGGAAGGATCGGGATCGACGTTGTCCACGCCGTCGGTCTTGCCGGAGGTCGTGGTGTCCCAGTAGCACGAGGTGTACGTGACGTTGGAGCTGTAGCCCACCAGCCCGCCTTCCAGCGGGGTGGAGTCGTACTGCGCGTCGGGAACGCCGATCGAATAGCAGTTCGTCACGGCCGCCGTGGTGCCGGAGGCGGTCACCAGTCCGATCAGTCCGCCGGCCACGGCGTCGTAGGGCCCCCGGGCCGTGGCGTTGCCCGTGGCGTAAGCGTTGCTGATCGTGGCGCTGGCGGTGGCGCTGGCCCCCTTGTACAGGTACTCGTAGCCCATCAGGCCGCCCGAATACGCGCTGCCGTAATAGTACCCGCCGTATCCGCCGTAATAGTAGCCGCCGTAGGCGTAGCCGTTGACCGTGCCCGTGGCATACGATTCGTCGACCGTCGAGTTCGCCGTACCGGTGCTGGAACTGGAGACGGTGTTGTAGCCGACCAGGCCGCCGCTGTAGGCATACGCGCCTCCGTACGTATACGAGGGTATGGAAGCGTAGGCGTCTGACGTGCCCGCGGCGTAGCATTGGTCGACGTTCGTCGCTGCCGTGCCGGAGCTGGAGCTGGTGTCGGAATTGTAGCCGATCAGGCCACCGGCGTAGGCGGCGGGTGAGGGACCTCCGTACCCATAGGAGCCTCCATACCCCATGGCATCGGCATCGGCCATACCTGACCCGTAGGACACGGTGAAGTTGGCCGTCGCGGTGCCGCCCCCGTAGATGACGACGGTGTTGTAGGCCACCAGACCGCCCGCATAGGCGTACGCAGAGCAGCCACTGGAGTACGCTGCGGTTGCGTAAGCATCGGCGTCGGCCGTGCCCGTGGCGTGCGACTCATCGACGGTGAGGGTGGCCGTGCCGGTGCTGTTGCTTCCGAGGTAGCTGTAGCCGACCAAGCCGCCGGCAAAGGCATAGGGAGCGCCGTACGAGCTGCCGTAGGCGTTGGCGTCGGCCTCGGCCGTGCCCGTGGCGTAGCATCGATCGGCGGTCATCGACGTGGTGCCGGTCCCGTAGTTCAGGACGTAATCGTAGCCGATCAGGCCGCCGGCATAGGCGGAGCCGCCGTAGGCCATGTAGTAGCTGTAAGGATTGGAGGTGGCGTGGGCGTTGCCGGTGGCGTAAGACTCCTGCTGGGTTGCCGAGGCCCCGCCGGCGCAGGAGGCGACGTAGTTGTAGCCGACCAGGCCGCCCGAATAGGCCATGCCGTAGCCGCTTCCATAGGAGGTGCCTGCGTAGGCATACGCGTCGGCCAGGCCTGCGGCGTAGGATTGTTGGGTGTTCGTGGTGGCCGAGCCGGAGCCGGTGTTGCCCACGGCGCCGTAGCCGATCAGGCCGCCCGCGTAGGCGGTGGGGGTTCCCGAGAGGTAAGAGCCGCTGTAGGTAACGGCATCGGTGTCGGCCGTGCCCGTGGCATAGCACGAGGTGATGGTTCTCGTCAGCGTGCCGGACCCGGAATTGGAGACGTAGTCGTAGCCGATCAGGCCGCCGGAATAGGCGATCCCGCCGTAACCATAGTAGCCGCCGTAGCCGCCGGCGTTGGCGTCGGCGGTGCCCGTGGCGTGGGACTGCTGGATGGTCTCGGTGGCCGAGCCGCTGCCGGTGCCTGCGGAGATGAAGTTGTAACCGATCAGGCCGCCCGCGTAGGCCATGGGAAAAGTGCCGGCATACGAGGACGTGGCGGAAGCGATTCCGGTGGCGTAGGAGCTGTTGATGGTGATGCTGTCGGAGCCGCTGTTGACGTAGAGATAGCAGTAGCCCACCAGGCCGCCGGCGAACTGGTACTGCCCGCCGTAACCGGAGCTGGAGTAGGCCGTGGCGTTCCCGGTGGCCGAGCATTGGTCGATGTCCAGGCCGTCGGCCCTGCCCACCAGGCCGCCGACGTATCCGCCGTATCCGGCGTAGCCGTCGTTGTCGGTATCCGTGCGGCCGTCGACGGTGCAGGTGGCGACCGATGCCGTCATGTCCTTGTCCGTCGTATCGGAAACGTAACCGACCAGCCCGCCCGCGTACACGCCGCCGTAGGAGTTGGCGTCGACGTCGCCGCTGACTTCGCACTGGTCGATTCTCGTATTGGTCGCCTTGCCGGCCAGGCCGCCCACGTACAAGTAGCCCCAGTCGCTCCCGCCGGAGGCGTCGATGTCGACGTTCTCCAGCACGACGTCGGTCAGGGTAGCCCCGCTGGTGCAGCCGAACAGTCCGACGTACGGGTCGCCGCCGGATCCGAGCGACGACGTGCGGAGTGCCGTGATCTTGTATCCCTTGCCGTCCAGGCTCCCGGTAAACGGCGCAGAACTCGTTCCCACGGGGGTAAGCGTGTTCCCGGTGCAGTCGACGTCCGCGGTGAGCTCGTAAGCCGCGCTCAGATTCTGGTTCATCGCCTGAAGATCGGCGAAGCTGTCGATGAGGATGGCCAACAGCTCGCGTCGCTCCAGCGGCTCCAGGCCGGCCCGCAGCGGACGGTGCCGGGTCTTCCGATTCTCCTTCGCGCCGTGATTCGAATTCCGAAGCCGTTTCCAGAGTCTCCGCAACATGGTACCCGCCTCCAACAAGAGTCCTAGGGAAGCCCATCGAGCACAACAACCGAGACGCCCTCCGCCACGACCCAGCCAGCATCGGTCCCACCGCAAGATGATGCCGGGCGTGGCGAGCGAAGACCCTCGTTATAGCACGCCCGCTGGAAAGTGCAAATTTATTTCCAGAAAATGGCCGCTTCCAGTGCCAATTGTGCCTGTTACAATTGGCGACACGGCTCGCCGCAGAGTTCCCATCTCCGCCAGAGTGTCGAATCGCTGAGCAAGACCGCTCACGCGATCACGCCAGCCCCAGACAGGGGGAACACGTAGGCAGAGAACACCCCCAGGAAAAAAACCCCAACCCGCCGCCGTGTTCCGTGCTGCGCTTGCCCACGATCGGCTGGTGCCACCCGCCCGCTCTCCAGGCCGATCCGCTGTACCCTGTGTACCTGCGGGCCAAGAAAAGCGTACAATGCCGGTTGTCGACAACCGGCGATCCCAAGCGGCCGGAACAGGGCTGGAACAGGAGGAACGTGTCATGACCAAGCGTCTTGCTCACGGCGTGTGCGTGCTGGCCTGCGTGTGCGTGGCAGCCAGGGTGGCGGAGAAGGTGGCGGAAAAGGGGTTGGGAGTCGTTTCCGCCGCGGAACGGCAAGGCGCCTCTTCCGCTCGCGCCGTGGCCAGAACGGCTGCCGACTCCTCTTCCCCACGGTACCGGATCGCCTATGCGACCTACCTCGGCGGCGACGCCTGGGACCAGGCCCGGGAGGTCGTCGTCGACCCAAACGGCTCGGTGCTGGTCGGCGCACAGACCTGTTCGGCCAAGATGCCCACCACGCCCGGCGTGGTCCAGCCGTCGTATGCGGGGGACGATCCGAACCTGGGCCACGGCGGCATCTACGGCGGCGACTGCTACCTCGCCCGGCTCAGCCCCGACGGCAAGCGGCTCGTGGCCGCCACCTACTTCGGCGGCTCGAAACAGGAGCGGAACGTGTACGGGCTGGGCCTGGACCGCCGGGGGAACGTGGCGATCACCTCGGCGACCCGATCGCCCGACGCCCCCACCACCCCGGGCGCCTTCCAGCCCAAGTTCGGCGGCGGGCCCTCCGACATGCTCGTGGCCAAGCTCTCCGCCGACCTCCGGAAGATCCTCTGGTGTACTTACGTGGGCGGCCGCAACGACGATTTTCCACGCGGCGGACTGGCCCTGGACGAGCAGGACTTCGTCTACGTCGTGGGCACCACCAATTCGCCCGACTTCCCCACCACGCCGGGCGTGCTCCAGCCCAAGCTCAGCGGGCCGCGGGACTCGGCCATCGTCAAGCTCAAGCCGGACGGCTCGGGCCTGGCGTTCGGCACGCTCTTGGGCGGCTCCGGCGAGGACGACGCCATCATGGGCGTGCGCCTCGACGCGGCCGGAAACCTGTACGTCGCCGGACACACCAAATCGGACGATTTTCCCGTCACTCCCGGCGCCGCGCAGCCCAGGCTCGGCGGAGTGTCCGACTGCTACCTCGCCAAGCTCTCGCCCGACGCCAGCCGGCTGCTCTACGCCACGTATCTCGGCGGAAGCGGCAATGAGTTCGCCGAGCACCGCCCGTGGCTCACCCCCGACGGCTGCCTGCTTCTGGCCGGGTTCTGCGGCTCGGCCGACTTCCCCACGACCCAAGGCGCCTTCCAGCGCCGCCTCAACGGCAAGGGCGACGGATTCCTCACGAAGCTCTCGCCCGACGGAACCCGATGGGCCTTTTCCACCCTCCTGGGCGGCTCCCAGGGCGAAAACCTGCTCATGCCCACCGTCGACGCCCGGGGCAACATCTACGTCGTGGGCAATTCCAGCTCGCGGGACTTTCCCGTCACACCCGACGCCTTGCAGCCCACCCACGCCGGCGGCACCGACGACGCCGTGCTCGCCGTGCTCAGCCCCGACGGGCGCAAGCTGCGGTACGCCACGTACCTCGGCGGGAGCGGCGAGGAGATGATCCGCAGTCTGGCCCTCGGCCCCGACGGCGCGATCTACCTGGTCGGCAACACCTCGTCCGACGATTTCCCCGTCACCCCCGGCTGCCTCCAGCCGAAGCACGCCGGCAAAGGCGACGCCTTCGTCGTCAAGCTCGTGCCCGACCGCGATTGACGCCCACGATTCCCTGGCAGGCAATCCCTCGCCCGAGCGCATTTACCCCGCATGGGTTCCCGTACGTCTTGCTTGCCAAGCCCAAAGAGGACGGATGGCAGACGAACCCCCCATAAGACCGGGAAGGTAGAACCGATGCTGAACAAAATCTCCGGATTCCCCGACAGGAGGGTCTTGACATGCTGTTTTGGGCCACTATGTTAGCTTCATCTGCGAAAAACCCGCAGGGAGTCTTGGAGTTTCACCATGGCGGTGCCGGGGCAAGGTGGGAGCCTGGGGCGCAGTGGCCTGTGGTTGGGTGAGGGCGTTGATGGCGTCCATGTTGCCCGATTCCACCGTCGGTATGAGGCCCCTTGGGCGTCAATCGGTGGGTTTCGCTTCACCGCATCCAGGCGGACTCCTCCCCAGTTCTGCTCGAAATGGACGAAAGACCGGCGAGTATACTTCTCAAACCCGAAGGTGCCAGGCACGCACTGTTTCCCTAACCGCACAAGATCGGACTGAAATGGGCGATTCGACACAAATAGGCTTCTGTACTCCGGGGTTGCGATTGACTTTCTCCCGTGACCTCGCTCAGAAATACACTCGCTATTGGGATCTCACCAAGGAGGAAGAAGAGAAGCAGACCTCTCGACCGCCGCCGACCGAACCGGAGAACACGTGGCAGGTAACCGGCTACTTTGATTTCCTTCAGGTCAGTGAGTTTAAGCGCCTCGATGATCTCAAGAAGGTGTTGCCTGAGGTCGAAAAGCTGGTGTCCTGGAGGTCGTTTCGCGATTTGGTGCTGGTGCCATTCGCAGACCAGCCTGTCCCGAAGGACTTCACCAAGAGACTCACCAGCCCTGCGAAAGACGCTTCCGAGAGAAACCTGCTGCTAGCCGTCATTGAAATGACTCTTTCGCCAGCGCTTTTCGAATTCAAGCCCAAGAGCCCGACGCGAACGTTCGAGGCCATCCGTCACACCATTGGAGTGTTGGAAGGGTGGATCAAAGAGCAGCGAGAAGCGGCGCCGCAAGAAGGGCAAGGTACACTCCCCGTTGTTCGATTTCGATGCCTGCTGCTTCGCCAGTCTAAGTGGCCCCGACGTCGTGATGCTGGCTCTTCCTGAGAATGCGCGACAGGTCTGGGGAGTGCATCAAGTGGTATGCCGCGCAAGACGGCTGTCGCTCAGGGAGATCGAGGAAGGAGGCGGGCGCACCCCGGCTCCACACGCCACCCAGCGGGATTGGCCCGGTCACGCCTGCGTAACCGTAGAGCCGATCTTGGCGTTCAGTGCTAAGGCGGAGGAGCGGTTCCGCTCGGCGGAGTATCAAGCGGGGGAAACGGACAGCGGCCTGCGGTTCAATTACCATGTCTGGGTTGACAGCGGACACGAGAGCAGAGTCATCCAAGATACTCACGACACCCTCTCGGAGAGGAACTTGCTCCCGGCGCAAGCAAAGAGCGTCTCCTGTTCGTTCCGCACCGCTTGGGGGCAACTATGCGGTGGAAGATCATTTCGATAGTCTTGCCCAGTTGGTCGCTGTCTGGCGTCATCGTTGGTTCAAGGCTGATGAAGAGGACCACTGGCGCGAGAAACACCTGATTGACAGCACGACGGCTGTCTCTTTTGGCGACTTGAAGGAGGCGCACGAGCCGCCGCACGGCCGGCGCGCGTGGAGGCTCACCGAGGAGGTCAAGAAGAACCTGGACAAGATTCGTGAGAGCCTGAAGGTCTTCGGCGACACATTCCTGAACGCATCGCAACTGGCGGAGCTCCGGAGTATCTACGTGAGTTTCCGCGCCTGTTTCTTCCGTCAGGGATTACTGGGCACGGCGCGCGACCTCCTGCCTTTTTTCTGGCAGCTCGGCGAAGCCTTGAGCCTCGTCGACCAGTGGAGAGAGTACCTGGAACCTCCGAAAGAAGACGGGACGGAAAACCGACACGAGTCACTCCGCCGATGGGCGGAGTTTAGCAACGGATTGCAGAAGTTGTTCGGGCACCTTCAGCGCGCCGTGAGGAATCGCATTGAGCACCGATCCCTTCAGGGTGATCCTCCCATTCCTCATACGCTCACCCACGGGGCGGGTAACATCATCAATTCCTTCAGTGCCGTTTTCTGGCTCGCGGCCGAGCTGTTCCGCCGGCATCCGGAGCAGACGGGGGACTCGGTCCCTGGGGACATACGCTGTTTTGCGGCCGCGGTCTGCGCCGGCTCGTGCGGGCGAGTGGAGTGCGACGAGTTGTTCGACGATTTCCGCAGGTTCATTGAGAATGAGCGGCCAGCCTCTGGCAGTGCCGCCCCCGAGACATCGGAGTCTCGCACCCGAAAACCCCCCACGATTCCTCGCCCAAGGCGGCTTCTAAGCCTTGCGGGCCTCCCGTGGTCCCAGCGTTTGCTCTTGCTGGACATTTCAGGGGTTTCCCTATTACGCCCCGAGCTCTGTTTCGTTCACGGGCTCCACGAGATGGCTGAACTCTCCGAGTGGATCATGCTACCTCGCAACGAGAGACTCCGCACCATCCTTAACCAATGGGTCGTGGACGAAGTGGCGTGGGCTTTTGCAAAGGCTCTGGCGCAGAGCACAGAGAGCCCAGACAGCGAAACGTGCGAGCCGGATGTCATGGCGAAGGCGCGCGCACTCCATGAGTTTGTGCTGGCGTGGGTCATGTACTCGGGAGTGGCGCACGGGCTGGGGCATTCCACGGTGGCGACTTCTGCCGGTGTTTGGGAGAAACGCGGGGAGTTGTTCTCGGGGCCCCATCCCGCTGACCTGCCCGGGGGACTTCAGGATGCGCTCGAGGACGCTGCCGAGGAGTACCGCCGTGCTTTGGAGGTTGATGCCCCGTTGTGCAAAACGATCGAAACCGTGGTGCACGACTTGATGGTCCAGGCCAGAGGAGAGGGTGAGGCAGTTCACCTGCCAGACGAGCGAGCCAATGTGCTCGACGCGGCCAGAAGCGATGAGTTCGCCTTGACAGTCGAGATGATCGAGAGCCTGGCAAAGGAAGTCGTGGCCGATATCGGGATGTGGGCTGCGGCTGACCATGTTCTGGGAGAGGGCCGGCCTCGCACCTCCCAGGATCGCCTGAGGGACCTGAATCGAATCTACAAGAGTCTCCTCCGGGCAACAGCGGAGTCGTACACCTCCGACGGCACACGTCCCCGTGTGGATCTGTTCGTCCTTCACCGATGGGCGATTCAGATCGCTGCTCTGTCGGATGGACCCGAATGGATTGAGATCATCCACTCCGAGCTTCAGAACCTTCAAGCAGAACTGGAGGCCGAATGGGCGGAGGAGCAGCGGGAGAGTGTTCTGGCGGAATGCAGCCAGAGCACAGCGCCTCTCCATACGTTGTTCCCCGACGAGGCCATGAGGTACTTAGAGACCAACCCTAAGCGGTGGCCCGTCCAATTCGGAAGCCAGTCGAGCCTCACGGCCTCGTTGAGGACGTTGGCGTGCTACCGCACCTCGGCTACAGACGATGCGGGAATCCCGCGGTTCGCTCCCGAGAAGAGTTTCAGTCCTATGGAGCGCGAGTTGTTCTCGGCCTTTCGCGCCGCCTGGAATCATCCAGATTCACAACACCACAGCACTCGGCCCAACGATGAGAGCATTCGCTTTGTGCAACTTCTTTGGGCCACAGCGGGATGCTTCGGTGTCCCGAGCATTCTTGAGGAGGTTCCCCCCAAGGAGGAACAGTCGCCATCCACTCAACCACCCTAGCAAAGGAGGACCCTTCGATGCCACGCAGGCGCACGCCTTTGAGCGATTCGATTCGCAATTCGGTCATCGCGGACCGGTGCGACCTCATGGCCCTCAGTAGTTGTGGTCAATGGGACCCGCTCGGTCTGGCTTCGCGGTACTTCCAAGCGGCGCAGTCGGGCGAGGATCATCAATCGGATGGCGGCCAGGAGGTGGATGCTGCTGGGCCGGTTTCGACACATCCGGCGGAGGGTCAGAGTCGGTCCACCCATGAATGACGATCACTTCAAGATTACACACGTGTTTGCCATCTTCCGAACGGAAGAGGCATGGAAGCGCATCCAGGCCATTTGCGCCGGCCGGTGGGAGTGCACCCCTTGCGATTGCCACTCCTCACTTGTCGCCGACGACATCGTAAAGAGAGTCGAGAAATTCTATGGAAAACGGAGCTTCCTGGGGCGGATCCCGTTGAAAGGACGCCGCGACGTGTGGTGGCTCTTCAGGGGGCTGCTGGGCGGCGAGCCCCCGGCGAAGCTCGGTGAGTCGGGAAAGATCGTCTACGTCCACCGGGAGGTTTTCCCGGATGAGCCGGACTTCGCACTACTGACCGAACTCCAGAAATCGTTACGCGACTACTATCTACTCATTGTGTTGGGGGCAGTGAACGTGTGGGAGGCATGGGAGAGCGCGCACCGAGCCGGCGCAAGTATCATATTGGATCCGATCAAGACGACCCCCGAGAGACTCCAGCACCAAGTGTTCGCAGCCCGCGCGGCGGAGGACCGGGTACTTGGCTACTGGATGCACCAGCGCTGGAATCAGATTTCGACCGGCCTCCTCAGCATCGCTTTCGCGGCCTTCCTCACTTTCTTCGCCTCCGCACTGGCACAGATCACCATTTCCTGGGTAAACGAACGTCGTGCGAACGCGGATTCCGCATGGACTGGCAGCGTCTACCTGGGAGATCCACGGATGGTCCGCCTCGCGCCGACAGACCCCTGTCAATACGTGGAAGTCTGCCTGCACCTGCTCAACGATGGCAAGAGCCCCAAGTGGGGATTCTTACTGGAGCCCAGACTGAAGGGCCTCGATGTCAGAAATCTCCCTCCCTACGTCCCACGCAAGCTGGCGGAAGGGGAGTCCGCCGAGGTCCGATTCTACATCGGGATCCCCGATCGCCTGCCTGCCGGTGTACAGCCAGAAGAACTCAAGATCTCGGTGACCGATCGCCAGGGCGTTGGGACCGAGCTGGAGCTTCCGGAGTCGTTGCGGGACGTTCTCCGCAAGCGGCAGCCTGGAGGAACTCCTTAGCTGCCGGGGAGGCCTCCTGACCGACGGAGGGAAAGGAGTACATGTCCACCGTATCGGGAATGGCACTCCGTCTGACTCCCTCGCGACGTTGTCTGCGGGCCTTCATCGCATCAACTCCCGTCTTGTCTACGGCCGTAGCGGCAGGTCGGCTACGGCAGCAGGCCGAGGACCTCCACAATCGCTCACCCGACCGAACGAATCCGTTCAGTATTACTTCTTCGTCACTACGATCATTCTTCTGTTGTTGTTCTCGGCGCGTACATTCCAAGTTGCCCTTTGAGCGATCGATCGTTCAGTGTGGGAGAAAACGAACCACCCTCAAGACGTGTATGCGATAGTACTATGGCATGAATGGACAAGGTGTGCTGAATGGGTACGGACAGGGTGAATGCAACCAGTAATGTCCCAACACAACCCCCCACTGCGGTGTGGCTCTGGGGAAAACCTGTCGGGATCCGTTTTCAGCGCACTCGACCTCTCGAACCCGTGTGCGCCAGGCAACGGTCTCCCAAACGCCGGTCATCACCAGTGGTTTCCGGGTTCCCCGAGGACGCGGTTCGGCGTCTTTCTTCCCGATGACACTGGCGCCGGCGTCGAGGTTCGACAGCGGGATACTGCAGCGGCGTCAGGAGTGAACAGCGTATTGGACAGTCTGCCCAACAACCTGGAAAGGGATGACTCATGTGTATGCATTGCACGCGTCGACAGTTTCTCGGGGCAAGTGCAGCGAGCGGGATGGCGCTGGTGGCCGCTCACGCGGCGGCCGATGGCGTTGCGGCCGGCCCACCGCCTTCGCCCGCTTCGAAGGTCCGGATCTGCACGGTCGTTGCCGGCAAGCCGGCGGATCAAAGCTGGGGCCTTCCGGAGGCGAGGCTCGCGTCGATCCTCAAGCGTTTGGCCGAGGCGGAGAAGAACCTCGGCAACGTCGAGTTCGTCATCGGCCAGGCGACCACCGCCGAGGAGACCGCCCCATTGCTGGAAAAAGCGGGCCCGGACGCCCCCGTGCTCGCCATCAGCGCGGACATCTTCGGGCTGAGCAGCTTCGGCCGCGACAACGCGGTATTACCGACCGTCTTCAAGCAAGGCCGGCCAATAGCCGTCTTTCATCTGCCCGTCGTCGGCGGGCACGACTGGTGCCTCGTCAAACCGTGGCGTGACGAGGGACACCGGATCACGCTCTTCAATACCAGCGACGACAACGACCTGGAGCGCGCCGCCGCTTTGCTCAGGGCAATCCCCCTGTTGCGGCAAAGCCGGGTCCTCGTCTCTCCGCCCTTCAAGGGCACGCCGGCGTCCCACGCGCCGGACCAGGTGAAGGCCCGCCTGGGCGTCGAGCTCGTGCCCATCGCCGAGGGACGCTACGACGAGGTCCTGGCCAACGTGGACGCTGCCGCCGCCCAGCGAGAGGCAAAAGAGTGGCTCGACCACGCAGAACGCACCGTCGAGCCGACCCCGGAGGACGTCGTCAAGGCGGCGCGGGCGGGCCTGGCCCTGGATCGGCTCGTCGCCGAGAACCGCTGTCAGGGGCTGTGCGTCGGGACCTGCATGGGCTGGCTCCCGCGCGGCTTCCCCTGCCTCGGGTTCTCACGCCTGAACGACCGGGGGATCCCCGCCGCCTGCGACGGGGACATGGATTGCCTGCTGACGATGCTGATCTTCCAGCACGCGCTTGGCCGGCCCGGTTTCCTGGGCAATGCCGGCGGCGTGGACACGGCCAAGAACGCCTTTCACCTGTGCCACTGCTCTGCCCCGCTGCAAATGGAAGGCCCCACGGGCCCGAAAGCGTCCTACCTGCTCCGCCGGCACGCGGAGGTTCGCGGCGGGGCAGTGCCCGAGGTTCATTACCGCATCGGACAGACGGTCACCTTCACCAAGCTGATCCACCTCGACACCCTGCTGGTCTTTACCGGAAAGATCATCGAGGTTCCCGAGGTCCCCGCAGGCACCGAGCGGGGCTGCCGGACCGAGCTCGTTGCCGAGGTGCGCGACGCGGACAAGCTTCTGGCCAACTGGGGCGGCGGGGCGCTGGGCCCCAGTGCCAAGGACTACTATGCCTCGTTGCACCGCGTGGCCTACTACGGCGACCACACCCGGAGCATCCGCCACCTGGCCCATCTGATGGGGCTGAAGGTCGTGGAGGAAGTCTGACGGTCGGCGCTCTTGCGATTGGGCGAAAACCGGCCGGATTGCTCACGGCGGAGCCGGAAAAGGGCTGCGTCCTTCTCCCCTCTCGTCCCCTCTCCAATGTACATGCCTAACATTCGCGTTGAGCGGCCGCCGACGAGTGACGCGAATCAAGAGAACACTCCAGCGCATGTCGCTGCATTCTCGGGTGCATCTGCGACAGCCTTCGCCAGATGGATTACCCAAAAGTCTGGAATGGTCAGAGGTGTTCCTGCACGGAGGTCCGCAACCAGCTTCCCGTCGACTCGCCGAGAGTCCGACAAGCGAACCTCGGGCGGCATCACTGCCTCGTGCAGAAGGTGACAGCGAAGGTGCTTGTACATGACCTGATCAAGCGGCATCTGATTCGAGGTGTCGGCGTTGAAGATCACAGTGACGCCGCCGGGAATGGCAGGGGCAGTCGGGTCAACAATGCTCGGCGTGACCTCTCTAATGAATTGACGGAAAGCCTCTCCGTCGCCCTTCGTAGGGAAGCGCTGCCTAGAGGTCGCCGCCGCGGCGATGAGGACTTGGATCCAGGCACCCTGCTTCCGTCCCTTTTCCCAAAGAACCTTTGCATCTTCCAGTCGCTCTCGAACGCTCATGACTAGGTCCACCGAAGATAGGAAATGTCGCTGAAGCTTGGGCTCAGGGGGAAAAAAGGCACGCAGCTCTTTGTTCGGTCGTAGGACCGGTTGCCAACCCGTCCTACGGGGGCCGCGTGCGTGCAAGCACGCACCCTACGTTTCTTTGTCACCCCGTCACCTTGTCACCCCCTCACCCCCTCAGCGATCCGCTAGAGCGCGGCCTCGCATTCCGCGACCTTCCGGTCGTAGAAATCCTCGGTCAGCAGCCCGTCCTCAAAGAGGATCTTGAGCTGTCTTAGGCGTCCGGCGACCTGCTGCTTGGTGAACTTGGGTTTTCCCGTCTTGGGGTCCACGGCGGCCGCCGGCGGTTTCGTCTCGGACATGGTGGTGGGCGCAGGGGTGCGCCGGACGCGCTTGGCCGGAGGCTGGTAGGAGGGGTTGAACACCAGGACCTTCAGCTCCTCCGCGGGCACCAGGTGCCGCCACAGGAAGGCCTGCATCCGGTCTTCCGCGGGCACGGCCTCATGGGCCACCTCCCGCTGGCCGATCTTCGCGAGGCCCTCGATGGCGAGGCCGACGGGCTGCCTCGTGTCGGCCAGGGTCGTTCTCACCGCAAGCCGCGTTACTTCCTGGGTCGGGGACAGGGAGACGGGAGTGGCCGAGAAACCGGCCGGCGCGTCTTTCAAGCCGATCTTGATCGCGCCGGCGAACCCGTCTTTGCGCACGGCTTGGACGCTGACGGACCCGCTGGACTTGCCGCGCAGCCCGACGCTGGAGGGCACCGTGTACAGCGCGAAATCGGGCCGCGGAGCGCTCAGCCGCAGGCGGTAGGCGTACTCCTCACCGCCGCTGTGCGCGACGTCGCCCAGGTGAACGTAGTAGTCTCCGTCGGCGGGGAGCTTGACCATGAGGTAGGAATCGGCGTGGTGCGTGTTCACCCCAGCTTCCACGTCTTCACGATCATCGTTCAGGGCCAGCAGCTTGCCGGCCGCGTCGGTGAGCTTGAGCAACGAGTCGAGCGGGGAATCGAGCCGGCGGGCGTGGACTTCGGCGACGAGCACGTCGCCGGCCCGGCCCGCCACGGAAAACACGTCCCAGTCGCCCGGGCGATCGATCCGCCCGTTGACGATGACGGGGAGCTTCACCTTCTGGGCGTGCGACCGGTCGTTGTTGGGCTCCTTTTCGAGGCGCTCGGGCAGGGTGTCCAGGGCGAACGGCAGGCGGTTGGAGACGAACCCCTCCTTGACGGCGGCGATGGGATGGATTCCCGGGCCGGCGTCGGATGCGGGCGGCGTCAGCTCGGCCTGCTGGAGGTTCCAGCCCTTCATCTGGATCGTCGCCGGAGTGCCCGCCCGGGCGCCCAGCGGGAAGATGCTCGTCACGAACGGCACCTCGCCGAGGGTGACGCGATACACGAAATCCTCGCGCCCGCGGTAGATGGCGTCGGTGAGGCTCAACACGTACTGGCCATCCTTGGGCACTTCAAAGAGAATCGTCGGATCGGGCTTGAAACGGTAGTCGTCGCTGTAGGCCACCTCCTTCCCGTTGGCGTCGCTAAGCGACATGACGGGCTGAAACCAGCCGGGCACGGCGTCGGCGATGAACGGCACCAATTGCCGCGCCTGGACGGAAATGACCAGGCGCTGGCCCTTGCGCGCGTCGAAGCGGTACCGGTTCACCTCGCCGGAGGCGATCTGACCGTTCATGGTGCACGGCACGGCGATGCGGGCCTCCACCTCGTCTGCCGGTCTGACGCGCAGCGCGAGCTCCTCCTTGCCGAGCACCTGACGCGTGGAGGCGACCATCGGCTTCCTCGAGACCTCGGGCAGTTGGCCGACGTGGAAGACCAGCGGGTTCGACACCCCGCGCGGCGTGGCCAGAATCAGCTCCCGTTGGCCGGGTTTTGCGTCACGGGCCATCGTGACCTCGACGAGGACAAGGGCGGCAATGGAAGTGCAGGCCGGCGTTTGAACGTTTTCGGTAAATCGCTTCTCGATCCTTTCGATCAGCCGCAGCCCCGCCTCTTCCTTCCCTGCCGACCCCTTCTTCACCTCGTTCACTTGCTCCCTCAGCAGCGTGATCTCCTGGGCGCCCATCCTCCTGAGATAATCGACCACCTTGGCTCGAACGCCCGGGCCGGAGACAATCGCCTCATGGACGTCGTCCAGGTTTTGTCCGCCCACGCGGATCTGGAACGTCGTGCCCTGCTGGCCGCCGGCGGGATAGACGAAACCGATGTACGGCCTGACCTGCGCCTGCGCCGCGGGCGCCGTCGCCAGCAGGCCGGCCAGCCCCAGGACCGCAAGTTGAACTCTGCTCATGAGTCGCTCCAGTGTCACACAGGGATTAGGGATTGGGGATTAGTACGTCCCTAATCCCTAATCCCCAATCCCTAATCCCTTCTTCCCTCACATAATCTCCGTCAACAGCCCGGCCGACTTCACCTTTTCCGACGCGGAGGGCAGCACGTGGGCCTCGAAGCCCATGGGATGGGGCAGCCTGGCGTTGGCGTCGATTCCGGCCAACTGGTAGATGCTCCCGAGGAGGTCCACCGGATACACGGGCCGGTCCTTGACCTCTTCGGCTTTCGCGTCCGAGGAGCCGACTACGTGGCCGCCCTTGAATCCGCCGCCGGCGACCAGGACGGAGAAGACGTTGCCGTAATGATTGCGCCCGCCGTTCCAGGGCGGCTGCCAGTCCACCTTGGGCCCCCGGCCGAACTCGCCGCAACACCAGACGATGGTGCTCTCCAGCAGGCCGCGGTCTTTGAGGTCCGCCAGCAGGGCCGCCAGACCCTGGTCGAGCTGCGGGCATTGACGGCGCATGGTCGCAAAGTGGTTGCTGTGCGTGTCCCAGCCGCCGGGGTAATTGATGACCACGTAGGGGACACCCGTTTCGACCATGCGCCGGGCCACCAGGCACTCCTGCCCGAACGTGTGGCGGCCGTAGCGGTCCCTCAATTCCTGCTTCTCCTTCGAGAGGTCGAACACCTCTTTGCCCTGGCCGAGGATCAGCTCGTACGCCTGCTTCCTGGCGTCCTCCGCAGCCGCCAACTGGGCACTAGCCTGCATGGCGCTGCCCATCGTGTTCAGCTTGGTGAGCAATTCGCGCCGGGCCTTCTGGCGGTCGTCGGTGATGCCCCGCGCGACGACGCCCTCGACCTCGAACCGATACGCGCTCGGGTCGCCGCCGGTGGCAAAGGGCTTGTACTTCGGTCCCAGGAAGCCCTCTTCGGAGAACCGCCCCTGCGGCCGCGTCAGCACCACGTAGGGCGGAATCAACCCCTTGTAGCCCGGACTCTTCAGCAGCGCGAACACCGCCCCGACGCTCGGATACGACAGCCGCTCGCCGGGCGCGTGCCCGGTCTGCATCAGGTAGGCCGCCGTCTCATGGCCGTTGTTGCGGTGGGTCATGCTGCGGATGAGGGAGAACTTGTCGGCCTGCTTGGCCAACAGCGGGAACAGCTCGCCAATCTGGACCCCGTCCGCGTTGGTGGGGATCGCCTTGGCCAGCTCGCCCATGTACTCGCGGCCGGACTCCGGTTTCGGGTCCCACGTGTCGTTGTGCGACATGCCGCCCCACAAGAAGACCTGAATGACCGACTTCGCCTTGACTGGGGCCGGGGCTTTGGCCGGGCGTTTGGCCGGCTCCGCCTCCGCCGCCAAGGCGCCGGAGCCCAGGCGATCGGCCAGCAGCAACCCCGCCGCACCGCCGAGGCCCCGCACAATCGCCTCGCGACGGGAGATCCGCGCTGCGTCCTCAGGACGGTAATTCGTGCTCATGTTCTCAGTCCCCTTTCCCCCTCAACTGGATCGAATCGGAAGCACGGCGTCCCGATCCATGTGGATCGATTCGACGACGTAGCCTGCTCTTTCCACGTCACGAATCGCGGAGGCAATGGCCTCTTCGAGCGACTGATGCTCGCGATCGAACTCCAACTCCAATCCTTGGCCATGCACACTTATTGAGCAATCATCACACCCCGCCGCCCCCAGAACGTCGGTAGCATCCAACAATTCTTCATCGGATAACTGCGCTGTGAACGGTCCACTCACGATCAAGCGGAAATGGTATTCGGTCATGGCGCAGACTCCTCAGCCATTGGAATAGTTGGCCCGGGACAACGGTTCACCTTGCGGCGAATGGCCTTGGCGTGATTCTCTGGGTTGCGGGGCGTGGACCAGATCGACATTCGGCAGTCTCCGTGTCCATGTTGGCAAAAGATGATTCCCCACGCATGAGCTCGCGGGCCAGCCTTCCTGACCCTCCAACCGCACGATTCGGCATAACTCAAAGCTGCCCGAATGTCTTTGTTTGGATGGCCCGCCAAGGTCACCTCCACCCTCGTTCTTCTTCATTTCTATCGCGTCTGAGCGAGCACAGGTCTTCTGCGAATTCCTCAAGAATCAGTGTCGATAAAGAAACTCGTTGCTGTTAATCAGAGCCCAGGTAATATCCACCCAGTCAGCGGGCCGTTTCGTCACGGCCGGCTTTCGAGGGACACTGGCCACGCCGGGCTTGCTCACCGCGCCGGGCTTGGTCGCGGTCCCGGTCCTCCCCAAGTACACAGGCCGCCTCACGACCTCGGGCTTGGCCACGACGCGGGGCTTGGCCGCAACGCGGGGCTTGCTCCCGGCGGCTGGCTTGCTCACCGGTTCGGGCTTGCTCGCGGCGTCGGGCTTGGTCACGGTGCCGGGCTTGCTCGCGGTGCCGGGCTTGCTCGCGGCGGCGAACGCGTTGTACTCCTCCGCGATTTGCACCTCTTCGGCCGTGGGGAAACGGGAGAGAACGGTCAGGTAGAGCTCCTCCACGATTTCCCCCGGCTTGCGCCCCGACTCGAAGATCGCCTTGAGCTTGGGGCCCTGCTCCAGCTTGCGCTGGATGTGGCTCGAATTCAACAGGTGCAGCCACTGGGCTGGGACAGGCTTGTTGTCGCGCTCGTTTTCCATGCCGGTGGCCCGCGCCGAGCGTCCGAACAAAGCCAAGAACGGACTGGTGATGCTGCCGTCGGCGATCGCAATCGCCGGCTTGTCCTGCGGAATATAGGTAAAAGGCTCCGGGATGGGGCTGGTATAGAGGTCCGTCGTGCCGGTGATCTTGTTGACGGCGTCAATCAGGACCTCGGCGTCCAATCGGCGCAGCGAGTAGGTGGCGAAATTGGCCTCGGCCGCCGGACCCTTGAACCGGGGCATGGAGGACAATTGGTAGGTGGTGGAGTTCAGAATCAGCCGGTAGAAGCGTTTCAGATCGTAGCGGCCTGCGACCAGCTCCTTCTCCAGGCAGGCCAGCAGCTCGGGGTTGCTCGGCGGGTTGTCGTCGCGGATGTCGTCCGGCTCGTGGACGATCCCCCGCCCCACCAGCCACGCCCACACCCGGTTCGCGATGCTCCGCGTGAACCAGGGGTTCTTCGGGGTGATGAGCCAATCGGCGAAGACCTCCCGCGGGTCCCGGTCGGGGGACAACTGGATCTTGGTTCCATCGGGAAAGACCGCCGTGAGGGGCGCGCCGTCAGTCGGCGGCGCGGCCGCCGCCTGCGACGCGGCGTCGGCGGCCGGTGCGGGCTCGCCCTTGGCCGCCGGAACGCTCGATTTGAAGGGGTCCCAGAAGACGACCTCCTCCTTCCATTCGCGGGTCGGCTTGTAGCCGATCTGCGAGAAGAAGACCGCCACGCCCGGCAAGCGGTCTTTCGGCCAGGACTCGGCCCGCGAGCCCATGAACGTTAGTGCCGCGGCGGTGGCGATGCCTTCCGGAGTCCTGTTCTGCACGGCGCGGTAGAAGTTGACCGGGCCGACGCGGAAATTGCTGCCGCTCGAAGTGAGCATCTCCCGGACGAACTTGTCGTACGGCTTGTTCTCGGCGATGGAGGAGCGGACCCAGCGGTGATACGCCTGCGCCGCATTCGGCCAGAGATTGACGGGAAACTCGGCCTTGATCCGCAGGACGTCGCCCCATTTCATCGCCCAGTAATCGGCGAATTCATCCCGCTCCAGCAGCCGGTCCACGAGCGCGCGGCGCTTGTTCTTCGCGTCCGGGTCCTGGATGAACTCCCGGGCCTCCTTCGCGGTGGGCAGCGTGCCGATCACGTCCAGGTAGGCGCGCCGGACAAACACCGCGTCGGAGCAGAGGACGGGCTGGATGCCCAGCGACGACAGCTTGGCGAAGACGATTTTGTCCAGCTCGTTGGCAGGCGTCGGCCGAACGGAACTCTCAAACACGTTGGGCGCCGCTTCCGGCGTCGCGGCCCCGCCCGGGACCGCCATGAAGACAACCGCCGAAATCAAGAACGTCTTCATCATGTTCCTTCCGTTCCAGGCAGGGGCCCCCGCGGGCAGCCGTCAACGGAACCGGCGCCGCCGTAGTCACCGTCCCTCAGTTTAACTCTGCAAGTAAGGGGAATCAATGGCGCCCGGCCCGCCCTCTAGTAGTAATATCGGGGGGTGGGGTGGCGTGCCGTCACGCGGCGCAGCCGTGGGTCGGCATGGTCGATGTGCCGGTGGCGAATCGTCAACATTCGGGTTAGAATCGCCGAGTCGGGCGTGCCCGCGGCCGTGCCGACCCGCTAGATCGATTGGCAGCAGAGCTTTACCCCGCAGGAGATGACGATCGTGAAGCACACCCTGCTCCCCCTCACGGCGGTGCTGCTGGCTTTGCTGGCCGAGGCAAACGCGGCCGACCGACCCGCAAGGAAGCCGAACGTCCTGTTCCTGTTCGCCGACGACCAGCGGGCCGACACCATCGCCGCCCACGGAAATCCGCACATCAAGACGCCCAACCTGGACAGGCTGGCAGCCGCCGGCTTCAGCTTCCGGAGCAACTATTGTTTCGGGGGCAACAGCGGGGCCGTCTGCGTGCCCAGCCGGGCGATGCTGATGAGCGGCAAGACCTGGTTCAACGTGGACACGGTTTCCCTGCAAGGCACCAAGCTCTTGCCGGAACTCCTGCAAGAGAACGGCTACGTCACTTTCGGCACCGGCAAGTGGCACAACGGCCCGCGCTCCTGGCTGCGTGCCTTCCAGCGCGGACGGAGCATCTTCTTCGGCGGCATGTCGGATCACACCAAGGTGCCGGTCCACGACCTCGGCCCGGACGGTAGGCTGACCGGAGAGCGCACGGGCGAGAAGTTCTCCAGCGAGCTGTTTGCGGACGCCGCCATCGAGTTCCTCAGGGGTCACGACGGGAAGAGGCCCTTCTTCGTCTACGTGGCCT
>Ga0315290_10000478_pt1 | contig 25986 bp, 14 predicted proteins | sample YL17G12_0_MG_FD_203627 | JGI IMG/M metagenome (GOLD analysis project Ga0315290, IMG submission 203627) | Sediment microbial communities from Yellowstone Lake, YNP, Wyoming, USA - YL17G12_0 | ecosystem: Environmental > Aquatic > Freshwater > Lake > Sediment | place: USA: Wyoming | collected... | reverse complement strand
TAGTGCCTAGTGCCTCGTGCCTTCTTTCGCCCCCCGACCCTTCTGTTCTCCACCCTCCAAGTTCGAGCCACCCCCCCCAAGTGGTCCGCCCTCTTCCCTTTCCTTCCCTATCCTTTCCATCTCCCCCATCACCCCTACTCTCTGTGGTTAATCTTACCTATCTTAACATCAAAACTCATCAAAACATAGTACAAACATGGTGCAAACATAGTACAAACATAGTGCAAAGTAGGTACAAACATAGTGCAAACATAGTACAAACCACATCACTTTTCATCAGAATTCATCCGAATTTCGCCGAATTTCACACTTTTTTCTTACCTATCTTACCTAATCGTTATAATCGTTACGCGAAAATAAGCACTTACATCAATTCCAACAACGTAAAATAAGCACTTACAACAATTCCCCACATCGAAAAATAAGGAGTTACATCAATTTCCCCGAACCCAAAATAAGCACTTACAAACACACATTCCCCACCCCATCGCGCCCGCCGCCATCTTCCGGCTTCTGTGTTTTTTGCCGTTTCGCAGCGAAAAAATCCTGTAAGATTTCCCGGCAGGGTTGGGCCATAAAACCCGAAACTACTTCCACTTGGTGATTTAACCTCTTGTCATTAACGATGTTATATAATGTTTCGCAGGCCCCGGCCTTGGGATCAGCAGGACCGTAAACCAACCGATCTATACGGGCCAACACCAACGCCCCGGCACACATCGCACAAGGTTCAAGGGTCACATACATAGTGCAGCCACAAAGACGCCAACTCGACAAATACGCCGCCGCCTGCGTCAACGCAATCATCTCGGCATGCGCAGTCGGATCGGAAAGTCGCTCACGCTGATTATGAGCACGACCTATAATCTTAGCTTTGTAAACGATCACAGCGCCAATGGGTATTTCACCGTCTTCGGCGGCAGCGGCGGCTTCCCGCAAAGCGACCGTCATAAAACGGGCGTCATCGTTCAAGTTCAAGGCTGGAATATCCAGTTGAGATTTCATCACTGTGTAATTATAATTAGCAATTGCAGAGGCGTCAAGATGGGTAAGAAATTGAGAAAAAACAGGTGATGGGTTGGATTGGGAGGATAATTTGCTTGATGGGGGTGGGTGGGATTTGGTACTATGGTGTTTATGTGGGGTGAGGCTGGTTCCCCGCAAGGGAAGAGTGTATGATTAACTGGTTTGTACGAAAATAGTCCAGGGGAAGGTTTGATGCGGCGAGGAAGATCGAGATCGATAATGGGCTTGGCGGTAGTGTTGGTTTTGTCGGCGGGGATGGCAGTTAGCTCGGCTCTGGCTGAGACTATCTATGTCAAGGAGGGCGGCACGGGCAGCCGATACCAAACCTTTCAGATGATAAATTGCGTAGCTAATTACGGCGGATTCGCGACTACGAGTAATCCGGCGAGGGAAGATCGCGACCCGGATAGATATCTTACTATTCTCAGCGGCGATCTTAATGGAGACGACGATTCCGGCGGAGACGACAGCGATAACTGCTATCACGTATTCTATCATCCAGATGGTACTAATCTGGATACAACTGCCATAGAGCCTGTTGCACAGACCCATTTTTGAGTCTTACTATAGCGGTTTTTGATGGCAAAAACGCGGTTTCGTTATCGCGTTTTGGATATTATGCAACAGGCTCTTAACCAGAAAGTCATGGAGCAAACGGAGCGTACCTATATCAGCAGTCTCTTACACTCCACCAATGGCCGGATGGGAATTGCGGCCAAGAAGTCGGGTATCGATTAGAGGTCCCTGTTCGAAGAAATGAAGAAGTACAAGCTGCGTAAAGAAGATTTCCGTCGAAAGGTGTAAGTGTGCGTCAGGCTGGGGAAACGGCATAACTTGTGGGATAACAAGGGTTTGTGGCGTTTTTTTGAGGAATATGTGATTTTTTGGTTTTTTGCAAGGCGTCGGCGTCGAAAAAGCGGGCGGCGGGACGCCAACGGTATTTTTGGTTGGGTTTTGGCGGTTTTTGAGTTGTTTAGGGCGGTTTTTGTTGGATTGCGGTTGGGTGGATGTGGGATTTGCCGGTTAAATGAGTATCGGGATGGTTTTTTTGTTGACAAAAGGAGATCTCCCGGAGACAATTAGTCTGAGAGCACGCAAGCATAGAAACTTGTCAGATTTTGGGCGATGTGTCGCCTTTGACAGTTGATGTTGTTGCTGGTTCAAGGCGGGTACGTGAAGGCCTGCCAGCTTGTCGTGCTTGCCTGCTTACCCACTGCGGTTGACTGACTACATGCCAAACAAAGAACCGTTTACAACAATACCTTACCCTCTCAAGGAGGTGGCATAGCCACTTTTTATGTTCCATAAAGTCGGCAAAGGGCCGCTCCCGTTGGTCGCTGGCTGGAATGGCAAAATCACGCAATTAAAGAAGTTTTAACATAGGAGATCCGATAGTGAATCGTCTATTACGCAGAATTCGCCGTCGTCGTAAAGCCAATAGCCTTTTTGATCGATTGCTCGGCGACCGTTCACGTGTTCGGGGCAGCCTGATGGCAGAACAGTTGGAAAGCCGTCTGATGCTGACCACGCTGATGCTGCCGATGGGCGAAACCATACCGACAGAATTTGTTTACGCCGACGCGGAAGAGTTCGATCCTGAAACTCCTATTTATAACGTAATCAATATCGGGACGCTTTCCGGGGAGGGACCGAGTCAGGATGTAACGGTTGAGATTCTCGATTATCAGGGTGAGGATATTGGTGGTTACTATACCGTCGGAGGCGAGTCGATTACGCTCTATGGCGGACCGGGTGGCGGGCCGATAATAGATGAGATTCCACACGATGTGATTGGTGGACTGGGCTATGAGATAAATGCCCTGGCGACGAATTCGAACGGCATCACATACGGGCTGACCGCCGGTGGTTCACTGGTTCGGATTGATACAGCCACCGGTACGATAGACAGAAATGTGGGGGATATAGTTGATACGGACAATCCGGCTACGCAGTTCGATGTTCCTCTTGATGGATTTGAGTCGGCTAGTTTTGGCCACAGTGCCAGCGGTGAAGATGTGCTCTACGCGGTGGTGACGGCACCGACGAGTTTCAACGCCCAGGGGCAGCCGTTGTCAACCTCTTACGAATCGGTTTTGATATCGATCGATCTGGATACCGCAGAGGCCGAGGCGGTTGGTAAGGATTCGAATGGGCTGGCAAGTTATGGTATGAGTCAGGTATTGCTCGGGGGCGCGAGTACGGAGATTTCGACGATCGTTTACAGCCAGGAACCTGGCGTCAACCCAGTTGACGGGACGGATGAGCCGGTATTTTTGGGATATGATCTCGTCAGTCGTTCGTTTGTAACGATCGAGGTCGATGAGTCGGGTACTTCGGATGGGGTCCTGGTAGTAACCGGCAGCCGGGCTATTGTGGATGAAGAGGACGCGGTGGTGGCGGGTTTGATGTACGATAACCAGGGGCGGTTATTCGGTCTTTATCACACGGGTACGGTTGATGACTTCGCTGACGGGAAACTGGTATTGGTGTATCTGGATGCCCCGGTGGACGGACGTTTTGTGGATGTGATCGAATATGGTCAGAATCCCGCCGAAGAGGATATATTGCTTACCGGCATGTCGTTTGACTCGCTGAACGAGATGGGCTATGCGACAGATCCGAATACGGGAACGCTTTATCAGGTTAACGTTGCTCGTCTGGTGCCGGACCCGGAGAATCCGGACGAGTTTATCGTTGAGGGTCTGGTGGATGTCTATTCGATGTACATAGCGCAGAGTACGCCTGATGTGTATATTACCTTTATGCGTTATGAAGTAACTCCGGCCGGTATTATTTGGACACCGACAGGTGGCGAGCCGGCGTATCTGTTCACCGACGAAGACAACATACAAATTTTTACGCCTGAGGAAGCGGGCGGGGTGATGATTGGTACGACACCGGCCGTTGTTGGCGATGAGATTGTGTGGGTAGGCTCGGAAAGTTTTTTTGATCCGTCTGTTCTGGTTGCGAACCCGGGGCCGAAGGGAGTGTATCCGGGCGGTGCGTTTCGGCCTGGTATAGTTCTGGCGGCGGATAGCCAGGGCAATCCTCAGGATATCGGCAAGATTCAGGTGGGCGGGGCGGTTTTCGGTGATGTGGTTATTAACGGCAGTATAGATACGTTTTATGCCGGTTTTCTGGCTACGAACCAGTTTGATGTGAAGGGTGAGCTTAACCAGTTGGTTTCCGGTACGCAGGCGGGCGGTATTAAGGAGTCTGACGATAGCTGGACACCGGTGAATTCCAGCAAGTATGGCGGACCTGGTATTACGCCACTTGTGGATGTTCAGGGTCAGATGGGCAGTTTCTACAGTAATGATGACTGGGGGTTGCCTGTTCGGGTGCATGGTCGCAGCGATGCGCCGCAATTCCCCGGGATACTGGATGTTTTCGGCGGTTATTATGTTCGGACGGCTCGTGAGATCGAACGCCAAATGGGCAATCCTCCCCGTGGTTATTTTTTCCAGTACGGGGCGCTGGAGGCCGATGATGGTTATATTATTAGTAACGATAGTTTTCTCGAGGCCGAGTGTCTTGGTACGGTTGACGGCAGGATATGCGTAATAGGTTCAGGGGGTCCTGACTATTACAATTTTGGTGTGATGGCGGGTCAGACGATTACTGTCGAGCTTTTTAGTGGTGGTGAGTCCGATCCGAGTTCGCAAACGGTCATAAACGGTGGTGTAGCTCTGTACGATCCGGATCTGACGTTGGTGGGTACATTAGGCGAGGCGGATATCGAGAACCTGGCGCCGCTGCCGCTGATTTTCACGGCTGAGGAAGCGGGGATTTATACGGTTGCGGTTTCCGCAGGCTCTTATCGTCTTGAGGTCTCTGGGGTTTCGGAAACATCGCTGGGTGGAGGAAGCGTTTTAGGCGATATGCGGAATAGTTCTCTATATGATAGTGATATTTACAATGTACAGGTATTCAGCGGGAATATGGGTGCGTTGGGGGTGGGTCTTTTGGTGCGTGGCGTGGATGTTGTGGTCGATAGCGGCTCTCTAGGTGGTTTACGGTCTGGATTAGACGTGGAGGGGGTAGCGGGTGAGGTTGGTTTTACCCTGGAGATCACCGATACGGGTGGTCTTGTCTCGCCATATTGTTCGGTGTTTGCCGGGGGGGATATTGGGATGGTCAGTTCTCCGGCGGCTAGTTCAATCGACGTCAGCGCCGGCGGGGATATGCAGTCATTGCGGATGGGGGACAGCTATGTCGGCCACATCACCGCTGACAATAACATCGGTGAGGTGCGTATCGCAGGTAGTTATCCGGGTGGTATTACTGTTCCTGGGATATGGGCGAATGCGGATGGGATAGGCCCGTCAGGGGTTATCGACAGCATATACGTGGGTGGTGATCTTGGCAGTGAGGTCGAGGATGTACCGGTCAGTGCCGGGGGGCGGGGCGGTAATGTGCGGTTCGTTGAAATTGGTGGAGCGATATATAACACTATCGGTGGCTGGGTTGAGGTTGGTGGGTTTGGTCCGTTTGAGTTTGATCCAGGTCAGTCGGTTTGGATTGTGGATGACAGCGGAGTGTTGGTGAGGATATCTCCGTTTAAGGGTACAGAACCGCCAGAGGAAGAAGAAGATGAGGAGCCGGAACAGGATACGGATCCGGAGACTGGGCTTCCGTTCGTCGTGCCGGAAGCGGAAGAGGATGAGGATGAGGAATTTCTTGAAGGTGGAGTATTGACACTGAAGCTGCTGCCGATTCGTGATGGCCTGCCGGAAGATTACGTTCCCTCGCCGATTGATATCGATAAATCGCTGCTGGGCTACGCGATAGCTGGAATCGACTCGACGGATGGGCTGCGTGTAACGACCAAAGGCGGGCCGGTTGATCTTGGGGTTGTTGAAGTTGCCAGCGTCAACAGCCATAGCGTGGTCTTCGAGGGGAAGGATCCGATATGCGTGTTACGTTTGAATGTGCCTGCCCCTGAGGAAGTGGATGAAGAAGAACAAGATGATGAAGAGGAGGAACCGGACGAGGAAGAGGAAGAAGAGGAGGCCAATGGAATCACCAGGATTATCAACCGTACGGAGGGGGGCGATATGATTTCGATTGTGATAGGTGAGTTGGGTGATGATGGCGTCGATGTAACAATTACCATTGAAGTTGCTGATGAAGATGAAGATGAGGATGAGGATGAAGATGAAGATGAGGAAGTTGAGTTGCCGGTTAGTTTGATCAGGATCGACGGTCATCTGGGCTGGACGGAATCGATTACGGGGCACAGGATAGAAACTGTAGTGCTGGTTCCGGCGGCAGAGACGGCGGAGACTAATCCTATCGGTGAGCAGAGGACGGGGTTGGTTTCGACGGTGGGCATCGATCTGATAGAAATAAGCAGGTCGATAGGTGACACCGTGGTAGTCGGCGACGTGAACCGGATAATTGTTAATAGCGACGACAGCCAGGATGTAGGGCAATTCGACGGTCTCGCCGGTGCGGTAGTGATAGGAGGCGATTTGGATCGGATCGACCTGGGAGACGGTATAAGGCATCCTGGCCGTGGGCAGTGGGCGACATCCGGTCTTTTTGTGAGCGGCACGCTTGGGCGGGCGATAATCAGCGGGCCTGGTCATGACATCAGCGGTCCGATTCTGGTGACGACAGGTATTGACCGTGTGCAGGTGCTCGACGGCGCGAGAATCGTCGGCTACAACTGCGTTTCTGTAGCGGGAGATCGGGGCCGTGGTGCTTACCTGATGGGGCCTAGTATCGCGATAACGCTTGAGTTTGACGATTTCAGCGATTTTGAGACTGTCATCATAGACGTCGGGTTGATAGGCACAATTGAGGTAAAGGGCGAGGGTTCGGAGATGCGTGGGGCCGACATCCGGGCTATAGAGATAAATAAAATTATTGTCAACGGCGGTGCAGAAGGGATATTTTACTCACGGGTTAACTGTTTTATAGTCGGTGCGCCGAACCAGGGGGTAATAAACAACGTAACTGTTGGCGGGCAGGGTATTCATGATTCGATAATCACCGCGGGAAAGGAATTGAAGAGCGTTAACATTTTGCGTGGAGGTACATTCGAGTACAGCGAAATCCGCGGTGGCCTTAACGTAGGTAATGTCATCGCCGATGAGATCAATTCGAGCGATATTACCACGTACAATAAGCTGGACAAAGTGACGGCCCGTGATGGGATATTCGATCTGGCAATCGAGGCTGGAGAACTTGGGCAGCTTAATGCGACGGATGATATACTCGGTTCGTGGTTACAGGTCGGCGGGCCGGTGGGTAAGATCAGCACCAGTGGCGATCTGGTCAGTACGATCGAGGTAACCGGTAAGTACGGTAATCTGAAAAGCATTGTTGTCGGAGGCGATTTCGGTACGCCGACAGGCGGGCTGCTGGCCGTTGACGGTAAGATCGGCACGATTAAGGTTGGCGGCGATTTTTACGCCCAGATGGAATTGAACTGGCAACCTGCCGGTCCTGGTTATCCGGTGGGCCTCAAGAAACATGAGTTTGACGGTATCGAACTGAACAGGCTGCTGGTCGGTGGCAAGATTGTGGGTTTTGGCAATATCGGCGGTGACGTCGGCAGTATTCAAAGTGGCAGTTATTTCGGCAGAGCGACAGATGAGCTGCGTGTATATGGTGACATGAAGAATCTGAAGATCGGTTCGGGCCGGTCCCCGGCCGATCTGCGGAGCGATCTTACAATTGACGGTAATCTTGGCTCGGTGACGGTGTACGGCAGTGTCGATGGCGACATAAACGTAATGGATGATTTTGGTTCGCTGATGTTGTGTGGCAGCGGAACTCACCGTGCGAACCTCAACGGTGATATTACGGTGGGCGGTGATTTCGGTATGATGACCATCATCAACGGCGATCAGTACGGCGATGTTGTTGTCGAAGGTGAAGGGCCTAAAGTTACGATTCGCGGTTCCGATGTTCTGGGTCTTATGAGTATCGAAGGCGGTACGGACAAGCCATACGAGATTGACGGTTCGATAACCGATACCGGTCGGTTTGTCTCCACCGGCAGTGTCGCGTCTCTGCACATCAAAGGCGACATCGAACAAGGCGGTTTGGTCGTTGTTGACGGCGATCTGGATGAACTGATTGTGGACGGTAATATAGAAGGTAATGTTCATGTGACCGGCCGGATCGGCTCCGTCATGGCGACGAACGTGGGCGGTTCCGGTATAACAGCGACCGTTACGGCCGGGGGCAATATCGACAATATCGATGTGAGCAGCGCGATTCGGGACAGCTATGTGTTGGCCGGTTTCGATCCTGGGTTCGATGGCGTGGTTAATGTGGCGGAGTTTGACGATAAGGACAGCAGCGCGACGCTGGATATGAGTCGATTTACGATTGACGGTACGATTGCCGACCCGCGGGAACGAGCGATGGCAGGTGATATCAAGTCGGTCAAGGCGGATATTCTGTACAATTCGGTGATCGCCGCCGGTGTCAGTCCCGGTAGAAATAACGTTTTCGGTGATTTGGACGGCAGTGATATGCCTGGTGACGGGCTGAGCACAATCGGCAAAGTTGACATCGGTTTGACAATCAGTGACGGCAGTCCTTTCGGTATTTTTGCCGATACGAAGATCGGCTCGCTCAAGGTGAACGGCAATAAGCTGACGGTTCCGACGTGGCAGGGAGAGTTCCATTGCTGGACGCTGGCCACGCCCGGTATGGCCGATATAGACGGATTCGTAGTAGAAGCAGGTCAGCCCCTGAAGCTTACCCTTGTCGATGAGCAGAATGCGCCTGTCCAGGTGACGGTGAGCATAGCCGGGCCTGGGGTCGGACGAGTATTGCCTCGACAGGACGGTATGGGAATAGACGTTATTGGGCTGAGCGGAGCCAGCCATCGAACCACGGTTAAGGTTGTGGCGGCCGGTGGGGCTACGGTAGATGTGAATAGTTTGTTTAGCGGCGATGACGAAGCTCTTGGTTCGCTGACGATAGATGGTCTGTTGGGCGGCGACGGGTCAGAAGGTTCGCTCAGTATCGGCGGCGGCGTTAAAAAGATCAAGCTGGCCGGAGTTGCCGCGGGTAGTGAAGTAGTCATCGGCGGCGGCGTCAGCTCGGCGGACCTGGGGGTTCTGAACGGTTCGAGTACAAATATCAGCACGATAAACATCGAAGGTGATGTAAGCGGATTGCGGGCCGAAGAGGTCGACAGTTATGTAACTATTGTCACGGGCAACGTGAATAGCTTTGTTGTCAAAGGCGATATGAATGGTACGCTCCAAAGCGAAGGCACCATGCTGAAAAAAGTGACGATAAACGGTGATATGACCGGAGTGATTAGCTCTCAAGGTGATATCAATAGTATTAACGTCAAAGGCGTTACCGCCGGCGGCATCCGCGCGGCGTGGAATATAGGTAAATTCACCACGGAACAAATGAATGTCGGCACGGTGGCGGCGGGCGGAGATTTCGATTTCGCCCAGATAAGAGGTGATTTCGTTTTAAGTACCCTGGCGGCCGGTCTGGATATAGGTGTTAATGGTAATCCTTACAGCGGCGACGATGTGGTCTCCGGCAGAGGCGACCTGGAGCGGGTGAAGATCGGGGGCGAGTTTAGAGAATCGAACATTGTCGCCGGCGTGGCTCCGGGTGAGGATAACATGTTTGGGACGAGCGACGATAAGCTGGAAACCCTGGCGGCGGAAAGGGTTTATTCACCACAAGTTGTGAAAGTCGATTTTAATGACTATACGGATCTTGACACTATTTATGTTCAGTTTGAGACGGATTCTCCCGGCGGGTCTTCCAGGATCGGTGATGTGGAGATAGCCGGTGATATTGAAGGTTCGATAGATCCCGATGAGCATTTTGCCATTATAGCCGCTGGCCAGATAGATTCGGTTTTTGCATATCGCCAGGCGTTCGGGCAAATGGGCAACGTGGAAAGAATGGCCGTGAGCACCAATGATATCCTGGCCTCATCGATAGAAGCCGATATCGAGACGCTGGCAGATGCGTTGGCGGCGTCGATTATGATCCAGACCGACGGGCTTGATCATCGGTTTGCCACGAGGGATGAGATAATCGCCGGCACTTCCGACGATACGGTCATTTTCGGTGATGATGTGTGGGTTGAATTCGATTCTCAAACCAATATCGCTTCGTTCCACAAGGACAATGGTTTTGCCATCAATCCGCAAGGCACTAATTACTACAGGATTACGCTGGATTCTTCGAAGATTGTCAACCGCCAGGGGGTATTGCTTGACGGTGAATTTGTCGGAGAATGGCCAAGCGGAAATGGTGTGCCGGAAGGTGATTTCGAGTACTACTTTGCGGTGGGTGACCTCGGTAACAGCGGGGCGACGGCATACTCTCCGTTTGTCGGTAGTTTCCCGAAGAACTATCTGTGGAAATGTCCGGATCATATAAGCAAGTTGGGTGTTGATTTGGAGTACACGGCCGATGCTGCCCTTTTGGATACTGACTATATTCGATTTAACCTTTTGGAGAAGGGGCAGATACTCAATGCGCAGCTTTCGTCCGATGTCGCAGAGTACGGCCAGTTGGATCTGCAGGTATGGCACATTGATCCGGGCTATTTTGCCCAGGGTGTATCAAGCAATGTCATAGGCTATAATGATCGTGACGACCTTGATCCGGCGCGTAGTCTGGTGGTTCCGGGTCTGGATGAGTTTGCCTACGGAAACGGAGTTTTTTACGGTTACGATGATTATGGTCAGCAGTTTTACCGTATCGATCAGTTGGATTTGACCGTGGAGGCAATGGCTAATAATCTGGCTACCCTCAATGCCCTGCCGAGTATATTGGATGCTGACGGCAGCATTTCCAGTTTGAGGGCGTTGGCCGGTCATATTGACGATACGATATGGGGGATAGTTGAGTTTGAATCTATAGCCGGTCAGGAACGTGAGTCTTTGGTGTTGATCAGGAACCTGGAGGCGGCGGATTTCGGATCGACCTGGGAGGTAGAAACCGAAGTAGTGCTTGCCGGGATGAACAATGACCTTGCCAGTGAGAATATAGTGGCGTTGGCGGAGTTTGACGGGGAACTTTATGGGATAAACGGCCTGACCAATACCTTGATGAAAATACATTCGGACCCGAACGACATGGGTACGTTCGGCTCGGTAGTTGCAGACAGCAAAAAGAGTCTGCGTGACGAAGGAGGGGATGTTTTCAGTGATTTGGTGATTGTGGGGATGGATGTTAATCCGGACGGTACGGCTCTGTTGGCGGTGCATGATCAGCCGGCGGATGTGTTCGACAATTTCCTGACCGATGCCTTGTATGAGATAGATCCGGATTCCGGCGTGGCGAGTTTGTGGCAGGAGTTTATATCGTCCGTTGATGATCGGAGCGGTCCGGCGGTGGAACCGGGCGGCGGTATCCTGGTAGGATCGCCGCTACGGGGCAGTCCAATCGGCGATACGATAGATATAACGTTTAACAGTGAGACCGTGGAGCACGTTCTGGGCGGCAGCGAATCAGCCGAGTTCGGTGATGGTGACCTTGTCAGTGTCAGTTCCGATTCGACGGATATAAATATGCTGGAGAACGCGCTGCAGCAGGAGTTTATTGACGGCGGATTCTATTATGTTTTCGAGGTGAGCTATAACACGAACCTGGCCGATATTACGGTGGATATTTCCGACATCGATTGGCTGGTTGACGGAGACGAGACCGGTCTGGGGCAAATCGTTTCGGTAGTGACCGATGATCCGGTCAACGTGACGGCAGGGTTTGGGGTAGATTCTATTACACTCGGGATCAATACCACCGACGGCGACGGCGACGTGAAGGTGTATTTTGCCGCAACCAGTCAGTTAGGCAAGCTGGTCGGAGCGGAACTCGAACTGGCCGGCGAGATATTGGGTTCGCACAGCCGCAATGACCTGGAAACGGTCCGTGATATGATCCTGCCCGATATAGATGAAATGAGCATTGCCTCACGAACCTTGGCTTGGCGTTACACGCTGGAGCTGACCGCTGAGCTGCGGGATGCGCTGCCGGAAAATCTGGTGGAGCAGTTGGAAGAAGAAGAAGTAACTGACGATCTGATCAGCGAGGTACTCGATGAGTTGGAGGGTCATTCGAATTACCAGGATTTAGTGGGAGACTTTTATGATGGTTTGGATAACATCGGTTACGACACGATCGGTTACGATTCACAGCAGGAGATATTCTCTCTGATCAGCACCGATACCTACGGAGCCATTCCCATCATGGTTAGCGATCCGGACGATCCGAACGAAGAGGTGCCTCTGACGCTGGATGTTCTTAGTGACATCTATGCTCAGGATTATGAGGACACGACATTTAATCAGATACGCGGATTGGAATTCGGCCTGGCCGGAACCGATGAGTTGTGGGCTGTTGTCTCTGTTACGCAGACCAGTTCTGTCACGGGACTCAGCCGTAGCCGCGACTCGCTGTTGCGGATTGACGACATTGTCAACCCTACCGCTGGCATGATGGAACTTTCCATCAATGATCTGGCTTCGGAAGGTTTCAGCAATGTCACGGAATTAGCCTTCGGTAATATGACATCCCAGAATGACCCGAACAATTATATTCTGTATGGTCTCGATTCCGACACGCAAACGCTGATCAGAATCGACAATCGGCTGATAATTCGAAATGACCAGGGAAATCTCGTGCCAAATCAGGACTTCGGCAAAGCTGTGGCCGTTGGCGGTGAAATCGGCAACTTAAACGAACCTGGCGGCAGGACACTCGATATTGTTGCCATGGATTTTGACAGTAGTGGACGACTCCTGGCGGTGGAGAAAACGCTCAACGCATTGGTGGAAATCAGCACGGCGGCGATTGTCCCCCAGCGCGGCAACGCTCGAGTGGAGTTGGTGCAGACACTGCCTGTGGGCAATGATTATCGTGCCCTGACATACGACAGCACCGATATATATGGATTGGGGGGAGCCGGATTCATAGTCCGTGCGGCCGATGGTACTCCTATAGGCGATACGATGGATGTATCCGTAAAGATTGGCTCGTCTGCGCCGGTGACCGGGGAGCATATTTTCGGCTCTTCAATAGAAACAACCGTCAATTCGGTGACGGTCAGCAGTGCAATGAGCAACAGCGTAGCGGAAGTAGCCCAGGCGGGTGGTTTTTATCAGCTCGAGGTCGATTACTCCCAGCTCCAGGGTCAGGGTAATGTGCTTTTGACCATCAGCGATATCGACTGGCACGACGGACAAGGCGATGTGGATTCGGTTGCGGTCAGCGATGATGATAACGTAATGGTAGTGAATTTCAGTGACGATACGCTGACTTTACAGATCGACAGCAATAATGATATCGGTACGTTTGTGCTTTACTTCGGCGCCACGGCCGATTTGCAGATTCCCGCTACGGAGCAGTTTTCGGCGTCTCGGGTATCGAGGCAGTCGGCATGGAATGAAGATATTAACATTTCGCTGCAGGTTCCCGAAGACGGTGATTATCTGTTGCAGATCAGCAGTGCCTGGCCTTCCTATTCGTTTTTGTACCCATGGTGGTACGATTCTTATTGGTCTGAGGGCAGCCCGGTGGAGTACGATCTGAACGTGAAGCTGTTCGACGACGGCAATAGTGATTTTGGTGTTTCCCAGACGCCAAGCGGTTATAACTACGATCAGTTTGTGCCGCACAATCGGCCGGTTGATCTGTCAGGCGACAGTACCAATTTGATTGCCGATGAAAAAGAAGAAGGTTTGTACTGGTATGATGCTGAACATAGTAACGCCTGGCCGATCGAGATTCGCGGAACGCTGCTGGACCCCGGCGTCGCCGGTAATGTGATTATCGGCGGGGAACTGGGCTGTCTGTCGGATGTTGATGTTTACACGTTCCAGTTGGAACATGGCCAGCAGGTCACAGTCGATCTCGAAGCGGAGACATTTTTCGGGCGGGATTTTGTTGATGTGACAGTTGGCATTTACAACAGCGATCTGGAAGCGATTACTACGATCTATGATGTGGTGGACGAAGAGGCGCTACCGGCGTCCCAACGGCCCGATCCGGTCTATACCGCTCAGGCGATTTTCACTATGCCCAACCACGCCTCGGCAGAGATCGACCCTGATGAAAACGGCTTGGCTACGTATTACGTAGTGGTCACCGGTATTTCCGCCGAGAACGCCCTGATGGAGGTGGACTATGGTAAATTGCCATACCAACTGACAATAGAGACAACTGCTGCGGAAACGGTCGAAACACCGCCGTCCCAGTTGGTATGGCTGTCGTTTGGTAATGACAGAACCGGCACCAATGCCAGGGCCGATTATCTTTATGAGGAAGGTTTGGGCGCTACGATTAAGATAGTGGATCGCCCGCCGTTTTACGCTACTGAGTTCGGTTTGCCGGAGACCATGCGGGACGAGTTGATCGATGCGATCGCCGCCCGCATTGAAGAGGTTTATCGCAACGCCGGTCTGAGCGAAAATGAGATCGAGTTTACCACGATAAAGCCCGGCGCCGCCGGTTCGCCGTATTCACCAGGGGTGACTTATTCGACAGTGATATTCGGGGGCAAGACGTCGTTGTTTGGATTACTGGGCATAGCCGAGAACGTTGACAGGCACAACAGCATCCGTGACGATATGGCTTGTGTATTTACGGAGCAATTCGGGGATCTGTATCGTGCCGACGGATTGCTTCCTTACGTACTTGACGATGATCAGGACGTGCGGTTTGATCAGGTGGTTACTATGTTGGCCAATACCGGCGCTCATGAGCTGGGACATATTTTGGGGTTGGAGCACGCAACGGAATGGGGAACCGATGAGCCGAACAATGTGATGGGTTACAATGAAGACCTGGTCGCTCAGGAATTCGAGCCGAGAAATGTTTATTGGTACCAGGAGCCAGGTTTTACAAATGAAATTGATATGCTGTTGCGGAACATCGGTTCGGGTACGCCGATGGGACAGTAGTTGGCCCCGGCGCCGGCAACCAGTACTCCGTCAAAGTTGAAATTGCGCGTAACACGAGAAACCAATGTTGGCATGACAGCGTACCAACCGCCGGCGGCATTGTCCTCCTGCGATCCGCGTAAGAGAATTCCCACGTCGTATAAAAAAATTCCCGTCGGGGATAAAGGTTTTTTTGCCTGTCCCAAAACGTAATTTGCCCGGTGTTGCCGATCAACAGGTTCGGGATATAAAAAATCACGGGAAAAAGTATTCTCATCGAGTGGCCTGTCTGGAGGCGCTCCTTTGTCGCCCGGCAAACAAAAACATCCTGTTTTTTCGAGTTAACGCTTTTGTATCAAAAGAGTTATATATGGCTTGGAAGCCATTGTGCCGACCGGAAAACCTGTTATGGCATGAGATTTGCGATACATAGAGTGGTTAGTAGGCTGATCGCATAAAGGAGTTGACGTTAAATGTATTCGACGGAAATGAAATCTGGTACCCAGGTTCGGTTTAAGCTTTCCAGCGTTGTTTGTCCGGACCGCCAGCAGATAGTCGAGAACATAACCAACCATCTGAATTTGACAGGTAAGGTTGTGCAGTTGAGTGACGCGGGTGAAAAACAGGATTTTTATGCGATTGTTTACGTGGATGGAATAAACAACCCGCTCATAGTTCCTACAGGAGAAGTTGAGATATGCGGTTCTCCGCCGGAAGACGGGGCACTGATATAAATGGAAATAAATTTGCTCTCTCTCTCCCTCCCAGGCTTGACGTTCTCTACGGACGGCCAGGCCTGGGCCCTTGAGAAAATCGGTTTTAAGGCCGTTGAAGATAGAAAGTGTAGTAATAAGAGTATATGACAGAGAGGCAGACTATGCTCTTGCCCGTAAGCGAGAGATAAATCTGCTCTCTCTCTCCCTCCCAGGCTTGGCGTTCTCTACGAATGTTCGAGCCTGGGTCCTTAAAGGTAATCGGCTCATTGCCGTCATATATATACCCACACTGGATGAAAATGCCAGGTAGTGAAGGTTGTATTTGCGTGAACCGCAATACGTTACGATTGGCCTGGCCCGCCACCAAATACAAATGGTTGTAGTGTAGTGGCAGGAGCGGCCCCAATGGGCCACAAGGTAGAGGAGAACATCGCTATTCGCTCGCAACCGATTTTACCCCACCACCTTCTTTCAACTATTTGCTCTCGTTAAAAGAAGCCCCTCTTACGCAGGCGACACGCCTAAATCGACATTTTTCAGAAAGTTCGAGCGTTAACCTTAGAGAGAGGTTGAATTACTCTCCTGACCGATCTTATAGACCGCCTTGTCAGCAGCTTTGCGGACGACTTTTTCCAGGTCGTTGACTCGGGCCGCTTCCAGGAACGGCATTGCCATTTCATCGCCAATTTCAGCGAGGCTTTCGGCAGCGGCTTTGCGGACATCTTGGTCACTATCGTTAATCAGGCAGTTAATCAGTGCTCCAACAGATCGATTGCTCTTGTATTGGGCTAGTTTACGGACAGTCTGCAGGCGTATTTCGCTTTTTCCAAAAATGAGGTTTTCGAGATAATCGGGCAACTTCTGCGCCCCGTGGATGAGTCCGTAATTTTTGCCGCTGAATTCAATTTTAGAGCGAGTCTTTCCCTGGATATACATGGCCGCTTCTTGGGCCGCATTCTTGATCTCATCGTCGGTGTCAGATTCTGCCACACGCATAAGCGCTTCGTATGCCACGGGCATTCCGATTTTACCCAGGCTTTGTGCCGCGGCTATGCGCACCTCCGCACTGCAATCGTTAATCAAAGTGTCTATCAGAACGGCAACGGAGGTAATTTGTTCATGCTCTGCCAATTCCTGCGCCGCCAGGAGCCGATCGGCAGTGGCACGATGACGCACAACATCGATCAGGAACTGTTCACGTGAAGTAAAACCACTCGGCTGCTCCAGCGTTCTCGGCTGACGTTGGGGTTCGACCACGATAATAGGCGCAATAGGCTCGAAATAGGGCACCCCTGAGTATTCTGTTTCTACCTCAATTCGTGGCCGATCCCAAGGTAAGTAATAACGGCCTGGATACCCACCATAGTAGTATGGCCGATAAAGATTTCTGTTCCTGTAATATTGTCGGTTATAATGGCGGTTTTGCCATCTCGGTCCATACGGCCCATACGACGGATAAACACGAACTGTAACGCCATCCTGCCATGTGCGGTCTATGGCCAAGGCAAATGACGAGGGCATGATAATAAGAGCCGCCAACCATAATATCAACCTATTTCTTATTTGCATGATCGTGCCTCCCAGCCCGGAACAGCCGCAACCTTACCGTTTCGCTTTTTCCTATGGAGCTGACAGTACCTGGTCCGAACCATTGTTTAAAATCTTATCGAAATTCTCAATACCGCGGGTAAAAGCCCGTTCAAGCATGATCGCATTCTCTTTGTCCAATTCCATAGACTCTCTTACCTTGCTCAGACATCTGGTCCGCACTTCCCATACTTTTTCCATGGTCGTTTTACCTTTTTCGGTTAACGCTATTATCGGTTGACGCTGGTCTTGCGGATTCAACCGTTTGTCAATCAGGCCGTGTTTGGAATAAAGCGCAGTGATCCTCTGTGAGATCGAACTGGCAGATGCCTTCGGCACACCCGTAACGCGCAGCTCTTTGGCGATTTCGCCGAAGGTCGCCTGTCCCTTCTCGCAAACAAACTCCATGATTGCCAAATCCCGCTCGGTCAACCCTACCGCCACCTCTGTTCGAGCCATCTCTCTGCTTCGATACCGCCGTATTTTCTTCGCGAATTCGGAAAGTAAAAAACCAAGTTTATCCGGCACTATAAGGGCCTCCGTAAAACAATTTGTAATGCCTATTTGCTTAACACGTCAATCTATATTGTGTCGTAAATTTTTTCAACCGCTTTATCGGCCTCTTTCCGGACCGATTCGTCCGGGTCGTTATCGCAAGACCACTTCAGGAACAGCAGGGCCATCCGGTCACCGATCTGCCCCAGGCTCTCAGCCGCTTCTTTCCGTACACCGTCATTGTCGTCATTTATCAGGGTGTTAAGCAGTGCGGCCGTTACCTGCGTTCCTTTGTGGTTGACCATCTCTTTCGCCGCATTTCCCCGAACATCATCGCTGCCGAATCGCATATCTTCCAGATACTGCGCCAATTCCTCTTTGCCGTCGTTCATCGGTGGAAAAACGCTGCTGACATAAACGTATAATCCTTCCGTTTCGATGGTCTTCTTGATGATTCCCGATGCCTTTTGAGCCGCTTCCTGCATCTGCGGTTCGTGCTCCGCTTCCGCGCTGCGCAAGAGCGCCTCGTACGCCATTGTATCGCCTATTTTACCCAAACTCGTTGCTGCTGCGGCCCGTACCGCAGAATCAGCATCGTTGATAAGCACATCGATCAAAATAGCTACGCTTGCGATGTCCTGATAATCACCCAGTTCCACAGCCGCTTTCGCTCGCTCTTCAGACTCGTCGCGCAGTACCTGATCGAATAACTCCGCCTGCCTGGAAACATAAACCTGCTGAGGGTCAACCTTCACCGGTTCTGGTTTTTTGATAACGACATATTCTTCTCCGGCAACGACCGATGGCGTACTCTCGTAGATGTAAACTGTGCGGCACGGTCGATAGTAGTAATATCTGCAAGGCCAATACAATTCACACATGCCGTGTAACCATATCACCGAATGATACCCTCGGCCAATGGCAAAGTGCGGTCTGTGCAAGACATGATGATATCTCACCGGATGGTGGTATCTTAAACCACCACCGTAGCTCAAACCACCATGGAATATACCGTTGTTATAGCCCAGGTGCAAACGAGTGCTTGAGCGGCTCCTGTGGTGAGAACCGATTCCAGAATATCTGCTCCGATACGGGCCGATTCGTGAATGGCTCTGGTCATTACGCTTTGCCGGATGCACTAAAGTACGGGAACTACGCTCTACTTCCCCTATAGGGGGCTTCCTGCCGATCTTTTCCTCGACCCGAGACGAGGGTAAAAGACCTGCTGTTTCTTGTCTTGTACTTTCCGAGAGTAAGGCCCTCGCTTTTGGCCGGGGGCTCTCAGAACGAGAAACCCTCGGTGTTGGTTGCGCAATCCTGGTACTGGAAACTTCCTGTCTAGGCCGGGGACTCTCAGAATGCGAAACCCTCGGTGTTGGCTGCGCGATCCTGGCACTGGAAACTTCCTGTCTCAGCCGGGGACTCTCAGAACGAGAAACCCTCGGTGTTGGCTGCACGCTCCTGGTGCTGAAAACCCTCGGTGTTGGCTGCGCGATCCTGGCACTGGAAACTTCCTGTCTCGGCCGGGGACTCTCAGAACGAGAAACCCTCGGTGTTGGCTGCACGCTCCTGGTGCTGAAAACCTTCGGTGTTGGCTGCTCGCTCCTGGCACTGGAAACTTCCTGTCTCGGCCTGGGACTCTCAGAACGCGAAACCCTCGGTGTTGGCTGCACGCTCCTGGTGCTGAAAACCTTCGGTGTTGGCTGCTCGCTGCTCGATGGAGCTTGCCTTGTCTGCGACGGCTGCCGATTTTCTGCCCTTGGCGAAGGTCGCTCCACCTGGGCTTGTCGAGAGCTGCTTTGTCGCCCGGATGATTTAGCTTCCAAAAACGCAGCCGGAATGGCAATAAGTGCGGACACGATTAACAGCAGTATTATTCTTCCTCTGCCCATGACATACCTCCTGACATATTTACGTTTTTCGCGGGCCTGACCCGCCGTCACGTGATATTATAGCCTGAACACTTCAAATTAAAAAACCATAAACCACAGTTTCGTCAGCTACACTTTGTTTATCTCAGGGCAATCTCCGTAATTCTCGCAATATCTTTTATTCTCTAATTAGATCATACACGAAATAATTCATTTGTCAAATGAACTATTTTTGCCTCAAACATTTAACGCACGCAACTCTATTTGTATTAAGCAGTTACGCTTTGAAACCTTTTTTTACTTTTTTTATATGGCTTTGCTGGACAGGATTCCTGGCTTTGCCAAAGTATCGATTTTGTGACACTATCTCCTCATCTGGTTCCCACGGCTGCTTCTTCGGCACACTGGAGGCATACTAATTCCATTGCATCCTGCTATTGAAAAGGTATAATCCATAAATTAGCCTCTTGGGTGCTGAAAGTAAGATAGGATATGCTGGTTTCGGACGGCCCAATCGAACCGTGCATACCGATCCCTCTGAAAGTAAAAAGCTTATGAAGCAGATCATTACTCTGGTCACGATCCTGACGCTGGCTCTGGCAGGCGGATGCTCCAGTACTCTGGGCAAGAATTCGGGCGTCAAGGGAGCAGGTATTTCGTCGAAAACTGATGTTCCCGCTGAGTTGCGCCTGATAGAACGCAATATCGAACAGGGCCGGGTCAAAAAAGCCGGCAAACTGGTCGATAAGTGGATAAAAAAAAATTCCCAGTCGGAATTTATGGATTTTGCTTTGTTTCTCAAGGGCCAAGCCCTCTTTGCCAGAAAATTGTATTATCAGTCGTTTCTGGCGTATGACGAGCTTTTGGACAAATACCCTGCCAGTACATTTTTTAGTAAAGCATTGTATAGGCAGGCGGATATTGCCCATTTATTCCTTGCAGGGGCCAAGCGAAAAATATGGAAGTTTATTCCGATAAATGCTCGAACTGAAGCGATAAGCATATTGGAACGGATAGCCGAACGTTGGCCCGGCTCGGAATTGGCCGTCACCGCACTCATGATGAAGGCCGACCATCATTTCGAGAAAGAGCAATTCCTCGAAGCTCAATCCAGTTATCAAATGGTCATCGACAGTTATAAAAATGTTTACAGTGACATTGCCGACCGGTCCGCCGCCGAGACGCCGGGCAAGGGCGCACCACCGGTTTCTTATTACGAACAGGCATTATTAGGTTGTGCCAAAGCTACCCATAATCAATATTGTGGCCCGGATTATGATACCGGTTGCCTCTCGGATGCGATAATTCGCTATGAGCAGTACAAGCTGAGTTTTCCTGAAAAGGCACGACGCTCTGGTATCGACCAGCAGATCACCATTATCAGGCAGCAGCAGGCCGGCAAGGAATTCGAAATAGCTGATTACTATCATCGGACTCATAGTTCTGACGTTGCCCGGTACTATTGGAACATAATCCGGCAAAATTGGCCCGAGACCGAATGGGCCCAAAAAGCACAACAAAAACTGGATGAATCCCAACCAAACTAATACTCCAGTGCAGCATAGGCCCGTAAATCTTGTACCAGCCCATGATGTAAAATCGTGGGATTCCTGGCCTGAAAGGTAGCTTACTAGCAACGTTGGCCCATAAACTGAAAAGATGAAGATGAAATGTTCCCTTTTACAATTCAGCCGTTCTCTCGCGTACCGACAGATCGGCTCGCCCATTTCTTCCTACTTCTTCCTCCCTCCTCGTGCCTCGTGCCTCGCGCCTCGTGCCTTCTTCCGTCATCTACTCATCTACTCAGCTACTCTTTTACTTTTCTGCCTGTCATCCAGCTGTCAAAACGGCGATCCCAGCCACACCTATACCACAGGCAGTCTTTATCGGACTGACATTAAGACGGTACATGTACCGATATTCGAATCTCAGACTTTTACTCGACAGGTCGAATTTGAATTGCACCGTTGCCTGTGCCAAAGAATTGAACTGCACAGTCCTTTTAAGGTGGTTGCCAAGGCCGACCAGGCCGATACAATACTATATGGACGAATCAGCAAGGTCTCCGAAGATGTGCTGAATCAGCAGCGACAACTGGATCGACCAATGGAAAACGAACTTACGATCACCGCTTACGTAACGTGGAAGAACCTGCGCAGCGGTGATCTGCTCATTGACAACAAGGAATTTCGCATCAGTAGTGAATATGCGGCTCTGCTGGCAGCCGGTAAAACCGGCGCCCTCAGGGACCTCACAGACAAATTAGCTGTTAGAATCGTGGAAGCCATGGAAGAACCATGGTAAATGGTGCATTATGACTGAGCCTGACTCCAACAAACCGCACAAAAATAATAATCAACCTCGGCCTACAGGTCCGCCGCCCGGCAAATATCCGCGCAATATGTTCAGTTGGCTGATGATATTCATGCTCGGGGCGATACTTCTGTCAATGGTTGCCCCGTTTGGCATGAAACCGCAGACGATCTCTTACAGCGAGTTCGAACGCCGCGTAAAAAACGGCCAGGTCAAGGAAGTGACCGTCTCAGGCGATCACCTGACCGGCGTCATGAACGACCAGGCCATGGATGGCAAAGACTCCGAAAGCAACAAAGATTTCGAAGTGACCCTGTTGGAATCGGGTCCGCCGGAAGACCTCAAACCACTGCTCAACAAGCACGGTATCGAAATTAAGTACAAAGGACCGAACACCTTCACTCAGATATTGTTTACTTTGCTGCCGTGGGTGTTCATTCTTGCCATTATGTACTTCTTTATCTTTCGCCAGTTCCGCGGCGGAGGCGCCGGAATGCTCAGCAGCTTCGGACGCAGCAAGCATCGCATGGCCGGCCAGGAACGGTCCAAAGTTACCTTCGAGCATGTCGCAGGCATCGACGAAGCCAAAGACGAAGTGGAGGAAATAATTCAATTCTTGCGCAACCCAAAAAAATTCCAACGTCTCGGCGGAAGAATCCCTCGCGGCATATTGCTGATCGGCGCTCCAGGCTGCGGCAAAACTCTGCTGGCCAAGGCCATTGCCGGTGAGGCGAATGTGCCTTTCTTCAGCATATCGGGAAGCGATTTCGTGGAAATGTTTGTCGGTGTCGGAGCTTCGCGGGTGCGGGACCTGTTCAAACAGGCCAAAGAAAGCTCGCCCTGTATTATATTCCTGGACGAAATCGATGCCGTCGGTCGTAAACGCGGTTCGGGTGTTGCCGGCGGCGGTCACGACGAACGCGAACAAACACTCAATGCCATCCTGGTCGAGATGGATGGTTTCGGCACCGACGATCAGGTAATTGTCATCGCCGCGACCAACCGTGCCGACATACTTGACCACGCCCTGACCCGGCCCGGACGATTCGACCGCCAGATATATGTACCTCTGCCAGACATCAAAGGACGCCTCGAAATCCTCAAAGTCCATGCCAGGAAAATCAAACTTGAACCTAATGCCGATCTGCACCGATTGGCACGTGGAACGCCTATGTTCAGCGGCGCCGATCTTGAAGCGATTATTAACGAAGCCGCTTTGGCCGCCACCATGTCCGATAAGGAACATGTCGAGATGGACGATCTCGAGGAAGCACGCGACAAGGTCCGCTGGGGACGCGCCAGACGCAGTCGTGAAATCGACGAAAGAGACAGATTGACCACCGCCTACCACGAATCCGGTCACGCCCTGGTACAGTGCTTATTGGAAGATGCCGACCCCTTACACAAAGTCAGCATCATACCTCGCGGCGACGCCAGTGGCGCCACCTTCTCGCTGCCAGAAAGAGATCGGCTCACATATACCAAAAAATTCTGCCTGGCCTTTATCAGGGTCTGTTTTGGCGGCCATCTAGCCGAGGAAATATTCTGCAAGGACATCTCCAGCGGTGCTCAGTCCGACATTCAGCAGGCCACCGAAATGGCTCGACGCATGGTTACAGAATGGGGCATGAGTAAAAAGCTCGGCTTTGTACGTTACAGCGGAGAAGAAAGCTCGGGATGGTTCGGCGACATGGTCATGGGCCGCGAATACTCCGACCATACCGCACAGATAATAGACGCCGAAATCAAAGAGATAATGGACAAGGCCTACGAAGACGTCAAAAAAATCATTCAGGACCATCTCGAACAGATGGAAGCCCTCGGACAGGCACTGATAAAATACGAAACCCTGGACGGCGATGAGGTCAGGATGATCGTTGTCGAAGGAAAAACACTGGACAAACCCACTGTAATCGATCTTTTAGAAGCAGAGAAGAGTCGCCAAAAAACCAAAAAGCCGATTACCAGCAAACAGCCGAAAACCGAACCGCCTGCCGACGGTCTGACAGGCCCCATCCCCAGCCTGGGATAACCAGTTACTCCCCCACCAACCAACTCACCGCCACGGCTGGAAGCACCCCTATCGCACAAGCCCCGTTATAAGCTTAATCCGGCGAGAAAACCAGCTTGACTTTGTCATAACGATTGAGTTCCCACGTGTAAGCGATATTCTTTAATTTCTTGTTTAGCTTATCGCGCAGGTGCCGCCGCCTAATTTGGCTTTGTAAAGATTTTTATTGTATGGCAATTTCATCAAAAGCATTCCCATAGCACAGTTGTCAGTCAGGCCCGCAAAAAGGAGGCCAGCGCCGACAAATGCCGGAATAAGAAGAAAAGCCACATGCACAAAATATGCCAGAATAACTCCCAGCAACACAAGGCTTCCGGCGATGCAGCGTACCTGCCGTTCAAGCGAGATCCCTCCGCTGCCTTTGATAACGGCAAGTTTTTCTTTTTGCCATGCAGCCATGCCGCCCTCCATAACCTTCACCTGATGCGTTCCAGATTGGATGAGCATATCGGCGGCCATTGCGGCACGGTTGCCGGTATGGCAGACCATAATATAACTGTCGCCGGAACCGCTTAATTCGTTGACCTTTGCGCTTAACATATCGATAGGTATGTTAAGCACAACATTGAATTACTCAAAACCTCCGGAGGCTATGTATTCAATAATGTCCATAACATTCAGGCAGGCGTTCCAGCGGAAAACATCGTTGCCATGTACGACGCCGCGTATAGACATGGCTGGTACGATTAAAAATGTCCGAATATGCCCTGCCCGGAACTATCATACCCATTGGGGATAAATCCATCCTATCATTCTATCATCCTGTTGGGCCTGAAAATCGAGTCTCACCCACCAGGGCTGGGTGTGGCGCTTTGCCAGTTGTCCACATCGTTGCCGTAGTCGGTTGATACGGTGCGTGTCAGTGACTGGCCGGTGCCGTCCGGCCCGGTGGGCCAGGGATCATCGCCGACGGGATGTGTGCCGTCACTGTAATTGATACGATCTACCTGGATGTAATAGCGGATGAGACCTTCCAGATCGCCAGGCATTGACAACTCTATTTTCTCACCGCCGTTATCCAGCTTGCCCTCGCCCCACTCGAATTTATCGCCAGGCACACTACCGCCAAACTCCATTTCAAAAACGATCAAATTCTTCACCAGCAGTATCTTCTCGCCGGCGTTCATCGTAGTACCCAGCGGGAAATCATACATAATACCGCCGCTGTCGGTGAACCGCCACGGAACGTTGATTCCCTCGACGGGATCCCATTTCTGCAATGTCACCGTCGAACCGCTGATATTCAAAAGCTCCACATACTCCGCGTCGCCTTCGGTTAGCGGATTGTACATAATCTCGCTGATGACAATGGGCCCCACTTTCGGATAAGCGTTAGCCCATCCCGGCGTGGGCGAACTCATCGCCACAAAGTTAAAGGTGCCGGTGCTCTTTTGATAACGACCGAACGGCACATCAGTCTCCGAAGCGTCAAAGACTTCCTCTTCACTGTATCCGGTTAATACGCCGCCCTGACCGGAGTTAAGATACAACGTCTCGCCATTCTCACTCAGGGCAAACGGTACATTGGCCGGATCAGCCGGGTTACCCACACCAAAGTGCAGGTTCTCATAGAAAACACAGTAACCATACGCACCAATTGAAGTACCGTTCGGAATCGTATATTTTTTCAGGTTATCGTTGTCGTCACTGAGATACCAGCCGCCAATGTTGATGGGCGAGCCAGTGGTGTTGTACAACTCGACCCAGTCGTATGCATAAACCACGTCGGAATGGGCCAGCAATTCGTTAATCTTTATCGCGCCGAGTTCCGGAACCTGACCGCTATCATCTTCACCGGGCGAACCGCCAATGGAAGCACTCGGGCGCCAGCCCGCCTTATCATCCCAAATGGTCAGATCGGCATCTGTCGGATCCTTGATAGTCAGTGAGAACCCGACGCCGTCGGTAATCTCATACCAGCCGTCTTCATAGTCAAATTCATGTATCGTTCGACCGATGGCATCGACAAGCTCAATCTTTTCTCCGCCATTGTCGAACAGGCCAGTATATGGACCAAG